>OJWC01000006.1_pt1 | contig 237151 bp, 214 predicted proteins | sample 1600371 | NCBI WGS metagenome assembly OJWC01 (sample SAMN04436876, study PRJEB24849) | human gut metagenome | biome: human gut; feature: NICU; material: stool | host: Homo sapiens | place: USA: Saint Louis, MO | collected 2011-12-01 | reverse complement strand
GCGGATCAACAGTATCCCGATAACAGCTTGACTCTTAGAAGGGCGTCCAGGGCAGTCATTATACAAGCAGACAGTTCCGGCAGTTACTGTGGCGTTGCCAAATCAGGCAGAGTATGAGCCGACGTGGAAACTGTTGGGACAACAGCCCGATGGAACGCTTCTTCCGGAGTCTGAAAAACGAGTGGGTGCCAGTGACAGGTTATATAAACTTTAGCGAAGCTGCTCATGCGATCACGGACTATATCGTCGGGTATTACAGCTCGCTAAGGCCGCATGGGTATAACGGTGGGTTACCCCCAAACGAATCGGAAAACCGATACTGGAAAAACTCTAACTCGGTGGCCAGTTTTTGTTGACCACTTCACGAACAAACCACGTTACCGAAAATGTATCCTGGATTTGTTCATATCACCATCATCCCTATTCCTAATTTGAACAGATCCCCATGTAGTCCACTTGGGGGTAGAGCATGTACCGTATGGATAAAATCAGAGAATGGTTCAGTTACTGGTTCGGAGGGCTTACTGCAATGGGCGGAGTTCTCTCGCTTAACGACTGGGCTCTTATCGTGGGTATTCTTTGTACCGTCGGCACATTCGGCATCAACTGGTACTACAAGCGCAAAGAGCGCGAGGACAGATTGAATGGCAATGTCTCCGGCACTCAGAAATAGCATTATTGCCACGTTGGGCGGCGGCGCTATCGCAATAGCGACAACAATGCTCTCCGGTAAAGATGGTCTCGAAGGTCGAAAGTATGAAGCATATCGCGATATTGTCGGAGTTCTGACAGTCTGTGACGGTCACACCGGTTCAGATATCATCATAAATAAGCGATACACAGATAAAGAGTGCGACGCACTAACAAGAAAAGACCTTCAGCGTATAGCTTCACAGGTTGACCCGTACATCAAAGTGCCAACCACTGAAACTCAACGCGCAGCAATTTACTCTTTCGCTTACAACGTCGGCGCAACAGCCACAATCAACTCCACTCTACTGAAGAAGCTTAACGCCAAAGACTATCCCGGTGCGTGCTCTGAGCTTAAGCGCTGGGTATATGCAGGCGGACAGAAGTGGAAAGGGCTGGTTAACAGGCGTGACGTTGAATATCAGGTATGCACCTGGGGGCAGAAATGAGCAGACTAACAGCAATCATCATTGCCGTAATCGCCTGCATCATTGTCTCTCTTGGCTGGGCTGTTAATCACTACCGTGACAACGCCCTCGACTACAAGAAGCAACGAGACACGGCGGTTAACGAAGCTGCTCTGGCAAAAGCAACCATTACTGACATGCAGACGCGGCAGCGCGATGTTTCTGCTCTCGATTCGAAATATTCAGGGGAACTGGCAGATGCTAAAAGCAAGCTGGATGATTTGCAGCGCTGTGTTGCTGATGGCAAGTGTGGGCTGCGTATCAAAGTCGTCTCCTCAAAAGGTAACGCCTCCACCGCCACCGGCGTGGATGATGCAGACTCCGCCAGACTTACTGACTCCGCTCAACGGGATTATTGGAGTCTCAGAGAACGAATCGAAACCAGCAACAAAATGATTCTTGGTCTCCAGGAATACATCAACACCCAGTGCCTGAAGTAACCCACCATAGCGCTACATCTTCGCTGCTTACCTGCATTAGCCATGACTGCAGTCCCTCCTTTCTGCAAGAGCGTGCAGGTTATTCGAAAAAGATGATACCGCGTCACAGCATTGCGGGATGCCTGTGGCGTTCATAGCTTCCTTCTCAAGCAGTGGTAGAAGAATTGAGGATATATAAAGTTCTGCAAATGGTGTCGGTAAAGCGCCATTGACAGAGTTTTATATAGATTTGAAGCGTCACTGGTGTCGAGAATTCCCAGTGAGATATCCAAACATCCAGCAGGAAATTCCAAAATGACTAAACGCGCTATCTCAACTGGTGGTTATCCAATCGAAGTTTCCACCCCAACTGACCCGGTAACCATCCCTGCAGCGACAACCTCAGCAATCGGCGGCGTTAAGAAAATGGCTGCACAGGCTGATTCAACTGCAACTGATGTTGCTGGACTGCTGGCAGACTTCAACGCTCTGCTGGCTAAAGCTCGCACTGCCGGGCTGATGTGATGATCACCATGAAGGTAGTCGCACAAAAGCGGTGGTGGGTAAGCCCATTACTGTCCGTGCTTAAGGCATTTGTCTATGCACGCATCGTTAAAGAGAAACATATTGAGCCGCTAACTGATTTCATTGCCAGATTCGGCTTCAAATTCAGAACAGAGAAATAAATATGGCTAGGCCAACCAAGTACCAGAAGGCGTACGCCGAGCAGGCTCGCAAGCTGTGCATGCTTGGCTACACCGACGCTCAATTAGCAGACTTCTTCGAGGTCTCTGAAGCAACTATCAATACGTGGAAGAAAGAGCACCCAGAGTTTCTGGAGTCCGTAAAAAAGGGCAAAGACCTTGTTGACGCTGAAGTGGTCGATAGCCTCTTCCAGCGAGCAATGGGTTATGTAGCTCCTGACACAGATATCCGCGTTATTGATAACCAGATAGTCAAAACGCAAATCAAGAAGCATTACCCTCCTGATACTGCAGCTGCCATCTTCTGGCTTAAGAACCGACAGAAGAAAGACTGGCGAGACAAAATTGACCACGCTATCGAGGGCGCCAATGGTGGCCCGGTAGAAGTCGTCAATTATACAGCAGCAGATTACGCAGCAGCTCAGGCAGCCATGGAGGAGAAACTAAAAGGCCTGGACTGATATGAACGAAATTATCGAATGGGATGATTTGTCATTCCCTGAGCGTGTAGTCCTTCGTTCAAAGTCCACCAAATCGTTTCTCAACTTTACCCGTCTGTGGTTCGAATTGATTCAGGGTGATCGCCTTCTGGTTAACTGGCATCACCGACTAATGGCGTCAAAGATTGATGACCTGATAGCCGGACGATTAGAGCCGCGAAACCTGATTATCAACATTCCGCCGGGCGGGACAAAAACAGAGTTCTTCTCCATTCACTTCCCTGCATATGTCAACGCACTGGTGCAGGAAGGCAAACTCAAGCGCTTTCGTAACCTGAATATCTCGTTTGCTGACACGCTCGTAAAGCGTAACTCGCGCCGCACCAGAGACATTATCGCCAGCAAGGAGTATCAGGAATTCTGGCCTTGCTCATTCGGCGTTAACCAGGCTGAAGAATGGGAGATAAAAGACGATCGCGGGCGCTCAATCGGGCAGACAGTTTCCCGTTCAAGCAACGGTCAAATCACCGGTGGTCGTGGTGGTTACTTCGGTCCTGAGTTCTCCGGCATGGTTATGCTGGATGACTACAACAAGCCCGTCGACATGCTCAGTGAGTCGCGCAGAAACAGCGCCAACACGCTCCTGGTAAACACCATTCGCTCTCGTCGTGGTGATAAGTCAAAAGAGCACCCAACGCCGTTTGTGAGCATTCAGCAGCGCCTACATACCGATGACGCAACAGGCTTCATGTTGTCTGGCGGGATGGGCGTGAAATTCCACCACGTAGCTATTCCAGCGCTTATTGACGAGAAATACATTCAGTCTCTTGCTGAGCCGTGGCGCTCTCTGTGCTGGGAGACGGTGAAAGATACCGACTCTGTGGAAGTGTCCGGTACCCGATACTGGTCATACTGGCCGCAGATGGAAGACGTGAACGACCTTCTGCAGCTTTGGGAGAAAGACCGTTACACATTCCTCTCTCAGTACCAGCAGAACCCTATGGCGCTCACTGGCGGCATCATCGATACCGACTGGTTCCAGACCTATACCACGCTTCCTAAGCTCACTCATCGCGCCGTGTACGTTGATACAAACAGCGGCAAGGTTGAGGACTGGCTTGATTACACGGTCTTCACGCTTGTTGGCATGGGTGTGGATGGCAATCTCTACATCATCGATGTGGTGCGTGGCCGATGGGACCCTGAAGACCTCCTGAAGAAAGCGGAAGAGGTCTGGGAGAAATGGCGCATGCAGGGCTCGCTAAGAATCATGCCTATGCGTCATATGGCCATCGAAGAGAAGCAGGCCGGACAAGGCCTGATAACAACCCTCAAGAAGCGCAACAGCATTCCGGTTAAAGAGATTCCACGCGGTGCAGGCCAGAACAAACTGGTTCGCTGCCTTAACGTCATTCCTCAGATTAAAACTGGCAAGGTTTATGTTCCTGCCACTCATGATGAGAACGGAGCTATCAGGCCTCACGTTTACTACGAAGACGGAACGGTAGCCGGTACTACCTCATGGGTTATCACCGCAATGACTGAATGCGCCGCGTTCTCTGCTGACGACAGTCACGACAATGACGACATCCTTGATACATGGATGGACGCCATTGACGACAATCTTATTTCTGGTCGCCAGCCAATGGTTATCGACCCGAGCCAACTCAGGAGAATTTAAGTGTGGCCGTTTAAAAAGAAACAAGTCGCCGCGCCTGAGCCGGTGAAAGAACAAAAGCCGGAGATGAAAATCCGGGCTGAGGCGGTAGCAGAAATTCAGGCCAAGCCACCTCGCGAGATAGTGCAGTACAAGCCACCAAAAGGCGTCATCCCTGAGAGCATCGAAAAAGGCATTCTGGCGATGGACTCAACGCCGTACGCCGCTCTGAACGAAGCTTACATGGGGTACACCTATGGATATCCTGACAGCTTTCCGGGTTATCCATATCTGGCTACGCTCGCTCAAAAGCCTGAGTATCGCAAGATGGTTGGCACCATCGCAGAAGAGATGACCCGCAAGTGGATCAAGCTCAAAACTGTAGGTGATGACGATAAGGCTGAGCGCGTTAAGCAACTCTACGCTGCTATGGAAAGGTTCAAAGTTAAGGACAGATTCCGCGAGGCAGCAGAGCATGACGGTTACTTTGGCGGTGGGCAGATTTATATCGATGTGCAGTCGGCTAGGGGCGTGTCTGCTTGGACTGACCCTGTAGAGCTTGGGTCAAAGCTGTTCCTGTCTGACAAGAAGATTAAGAAAGGCAGTCTCAAAGGATTTACCGTTATCGAGCCAGTATGGACTTATCCGGGCGTCTACAACACAGATAACCCGATGAGCCCAGACTTCTACAAACCGACAGAATGGTTTGTGATGGCTAAGACGGTAAATGCCAGCCGTATGCTGGACTTTGTATCACGCGAGGTTCCAGACCTACTTAAGGCGGCGTATAACTTCCGTGGGCTGAGTCTGACGCAGATTGCCGAGCCATACGTCAATAACTGGCTGAGAACGCGAGACAGTGTTAGCGACCTGATTCACTCGTTCACCATTCCTGTGCTCTCAACCAATATGGAGACAGTGCTGCAGGGTGGTGGAGCAGAGTCGCTTATCAATCGCCTTCAGATGTTCAATCAGTGTCGGGATAATCGCGGCGCTTTCGCAGTAGATAACACGCCAAACCAGGAAGAAAAGGCTGAGTTTATCAGCGCACCTCTTGGTGGTCTTGATGCATTACAGGCGCAGGCGCAGGAGCAAATGGCAGCGGTATCCAGCATTCCTCTGGTTAAGCTGCTAGGAATCTCACCTGCTGGCCTTAACGCATCATCTGATGGTGAGATCCGGGTCTTCTACGACTACATTCACGCCCTGCAGCAATCTATCTTCAAAGACAACCTGAAGCGCGTTCTGGACATCATCCAGCTTTCAGAGTTTGGCGACATCGACCCGGATATCTACTTCGAGTTTGAGCCTCTATACGAGATGACCGAGAAAGAGAAAGCAGAAATCCGCAAGATTGATGCTGATACCGACGCGGTTAACGTTGCAACAGGAGCGCTGACGGGTAACGAGATTCGGCAGAAGATCGCAAATGACCCAGATAGCCCTTACCACTCACTGGACCTAAGCGATGACATCGAAATCGAAGACGACTACGAAGACGATGACCAGCGGGAAGAAGAAATCGACGCGGAAAACGCTGAGATCAATTCATCCTAATGCCGGTGTTGAGGCGTGGTATCGCAGGCAATTAGACAACCACATCAGAGAGATGCAGAAGTCCGTAGTGTACTGGCTGACCGTTAATTACAAAGCAAGCGGTGCAGCTGTGGCAATGGACGCATCTCCTGCCGTGTTTATGCGTGATGCCATGAAGAAGCTCGCTAAGCGATGGGCAAAGGCATTCGACAACGTATCTCAGAAGCTGGCCGAAAGGTTTGCCGGTGATGCGATGAAGAATACTGATGTATCTCTCCATAACGCGCTTGAAAAGGCAGGCTTCACGGTTGAGTTCAAGATGACCGCACCGATGAATAACGCACTGCAGGCGACCATTGCAGAGAACGTTGGACTGATACGTTCGATTCCTGAGAAGTATTTCACTGAGGTAGAAGGGCTGGTTATGCGCTCGGTTGCACGAGGCCGCGACCTGTCTTACCTCACTGACGAGCTTCAGAAGCGTTATGGCATCACGCGCAGGCGTGCAGAATTAATCGCACGCGATCAGAACAACAAGGCAACCTCAGTAATGCAGGCAGCAAGGCAGCAATCACTTGGCATCACTCAAGGCGTCTGGAAGCACTCTCATGCTGGCAAAGAACCACGACCATCGCACGTTAAAGCTGATGGAAAGGTGTTTGAGCTAAGCAAGGGAATGTACCTCGATGGCAAATGGGTGATGCCTGGCGAGGAAATCAACTGTCGTTGCACCTGGTCACCAGTCATACCCGGTCTTAGCTAGACGGAATAAACAATGAAAACAACTGAACGGTTGGCATTTGACCGCGCTTCGATGCGCTCGTTTGATGGCAACGGCAGGCTTCAGGTTAAGTTAAGTAATATCAGCAAGGCGAATGTCTGCCCCTACTTCGGGAGAGAGATTCCAAACGCTGAAAAGCTCGGGTTAGAGCCAGATAAGATTTATCAGTTATGGCGACACCCCGATGAACTGAAGAAAGCCGCTGCAACATTCAACAATATCCCCCTTTTATCAATCCATACACCTGACTTCCCTGGCGACCCTCCGCGTGAATATCGCGTTGGTGTAACGCATTCAAATGCAGACTTTGACGGAACGTATCTGACAAACGGCTTATCAGTTTGGGATGACTCCGCAATCGCCGGTATCGAGACGGAAGAGCAGGAAGAATTGTCTTCGTCGTACCAATACGTCGCTGACATGACCCCCGGAGTTACACCGAATGGAGAGCCTTATGACGGCATCATGCGGGACATCATCGGGAACCACGTAGCGCTGGTTGAAAGAGGCCGCGCAGGAAGCGACGTATTGGTCGCAGATTCATTACCCCCGGAGTTAATGCTCATGAGCAAACGTAAAGCCGCGATTATTCGCGCAACGCTGAAGCCGTTACTGGCAGCTGATGCTGATTTGGAGGCTGAAGTACGGAAGGCGCTTCTGGCGCTGGATGAAGCCGAAAAAGAAGACGAGAAAGAAAAGAAACCGGCTGAAGACGAGGATGACGACAAGGACGACGAGAAGAAGAAAACCGCTGACGACGAAGATGATGAAGACAGCGATGACAAAAAGAAAAAGCCAGCCGAAGACGAAGACGATGAAGACGATAAAAAAGACGACAAAGTCTCCAAAACGGCAATGGACAGTGCGATCCGTTTAGCAGCCGACAGCGCAACCAAACGAGCGGCGGAGAACTTCCGCAAAGTACGTGAAGCTGAGCAGGCTGTGCGCCCACTGATTGGCGATGTCGTTGCAATGGACTCCGCTGATGATGTCTACCGCACTGCACTTGAGCAGGCTGGCGTGGATATCGAAGGCGTTCATCCTTCGGCCTTCCCTAAGATGGTCAAAATGGCTATCGAGCAGCAGAACAACAAACGCCCTGTCATTGCGCAGGATTCCGCATCTCACAGTGAATTCGAGAAAGCTTTCCCGACCGCTGGCAAACTGAAACGAGGTTTCTAACATGGCAGGTTTTCAGAGTGTAATTAACCAATACCCAGCACCTGGTGTTGAAGGTGGCTTTGCTAGCACCAACCCTCACGCCACTTTCCTGGCTGGCGAAGCAGCATTGGTAGCTGGCACTAGCGGTCTTACTGTTGGCCGCTTTGCATGGGCTGTTGATGGCGTTGCATCAAATACCGGCACCGGCGCTCCTTCTGGCTTCGTCCATCGCGATGGTCAGGCTTCAATTACTGTCTGGCTTGGTGAAGCTTCAATGCTCATTCAGCCAGGCCGCGAAGTAACCCTGATGACAGCGGGAGACTTCTGGGCACGTACCGCCACTGCAGCAACTCGCGGACAGAAAATCTTTGCTGTGCTTGCTGACGGCACCATTAAAACCGGTGCGGCAGGAGCAACCATTTCCGGCGCAGTCGAAACGCCTTTCTATGCTGGTAGCGCTTGTGATGCAGGCGAACTGGTCAAAATCAGCACCTGGAGCAAGTAATGAACGAATTTCAGAAACACTATTCCGCTGCTAGCGGCAAATACGGCATCATTCTGCCGGGCGCGAAAGACTACCTTAAGCCTGACTTTGCAGAAAACTATCAGTTGGCTATGGATGCCCAGCCAACCATGGTTACCGCGAATAACGCAGGTATCCCGGCGTACTTCACCAACTATGTTGATCCTGAGCTGATTCGCGTTCTGGTTACTCCGATGAAAGCAGCTGAAATCATTGGTGAAGTGAAAAAAGGCGACTGGACTACCCTGACCGCGCAGTTCCCAATCGTTGAAAGCACCGGTGAGACCAGCTCATATGGCGACTTCAACAACAACGGCATGACTGCAGCGAACGTTAACTGGGTTCCTCGCCAGTCTTACCATTACCAGACTCATACCCGCTGGGGTGAACGTGAGCTGGATATGTACGGCGCTGCGCGTATCGGTTACGCGGCAGAGCTTAACGTAGCATCTGCTCTGGTGCTGAATAAGTTCCAGAACAAGTCCTACTTCTTCGGTATCGACGGCCTGATGAACTATGGCCTGCTGAACGATCCTGCACTCTCAGCTCCTATCACCCCCGGGGCGACTGGTTCAGGCGGCGCAGTAACATGGGCGTCTAAAGATGGTCAGGCAGTGTACGACGATATCGCTGGTCGCCTGTATGCACAGCTCGTTTCTCAGACCAAAGGTCTTATCTCGCGTACCGACCCAATGACTCTTGCGATGTCACCAACCTCAGAGGTGAACCTGACCAAGACCAACATGTACAACGTCAACGTGTCTGACCTGCTGAAGAAAAACTTCCCTAATCTGCGTGTTGAAACTGCAGTTGAGTATTCAACTGATGCGGGTGAGCTCGTACAGCTGATTGCAGATCGCCTTGGTGAGCAGGATACCGCTTATGCAGCCTTCACCGAGAAGATGCGTGCGCACGCAGTTGTGGTTGAAGAATCCAGCTGGAAGCAGAAGAAATCAGGCGGCACATGGGGTGCAATCATTCGTCAACCGCTGGGCATCGCCAGCATGATCGGGGTTTAATTCATGGCAGAAACTATCGTAGTAGGTTGCAAACTTCCCAATGGCCTGATTGTTGAGCAAGATGGCTACACGGTAACGCTGAATGGCTCCAATTCTGCCAATGTCATTGGCGGTTATGGTCTTACCGATGGCGTAGACAAGGATGCGTTCGAGAAGTGGCTTTTAGTTCATAAAGAGCAACCTTACGTCGTGAATGAGCTCGTTTTTGCTCAGGCAAAAGCCAACAGCGCACAGGCAAAAGCGTCCGAGAACGCCAAGGTCAAGTCTGGCCTTGAGGGGCTTCCTCAGGACAAGCCAATGCCAGGCATCGAAAAATCGGACGGTAAGTAATCATGGCGATCGTTGTTTTCGACATTAACGCATTCCGTGAGCGTTACCCCGAGTTTGACACGGTAAGTGACACGCTGCTGAATGCGTATTTCGTTGAGGCAACGGTCTACCTTGATAACACTGATTGCAGTCCTGTTACCGATGTAAATGTGCGTGCGGTGTATCTGAATATGCTCGTGGCGCACATTGCAGCCCTGAATTCAGGTGTTGGTGGTCAGAAGCCTTCAGGACTTGTCGGCAGGGTTGCTAGCGCATCTGAAGGCTCTGTATCAGTGTCAACTGGTGAGGTGCCTGTAAGTCCGTCCTCATGGTGGTATCTGCAAACGCCTTACGGCGCTGCTTACTGGCAGGCCACAGCCGCTTACAGGACCGTTCGCTACGTGCCCGGCGCTTCACCTTCCAACTATCCCGGTCATTACTATCGCAGAGCCAACTGGCGGAGGTAGCTATGTCGTCATTCAGTGGTGGTGATGCGCTTGAGAGAAAGCTTGCTGAAATGGCGGAAAAGCTGGGAGAGGGTAAGGTTTTGCGGGTTGGATTTCTTGAGAATGCAACCTATCGGGACGGGCAGCAGCAGGTGGCAATGGTTGCCGCCGCTAATGAGTTCGGAAATCCTGCCAATAACCAGCCGCCCCGTCCATTCTTCAGAAACATGATTGCCGACAACAAAGACACCTGGCCTGACGAAATCGGGCGGATTGCACAGGCTACAGGCTTCGACGGTGAGCAGACCCTTGGCTTGATGGGGACGATCATCAGAGGACAGTTGCAGCAGTCGATCAGGGAGTTAATGGAGCCGCCTCTGTCACCAGTGACTATCGAGAGGAAAGGCTTTGATAAGCCTTTAATATGGCATGGTGTAATGATAAACTCCGTTGACTATGACGTAACAGACGGGGTTTAGCATGGGTAGGAAAGCTGCGGATTATACGGGGATGAAGTTTGGCATGCTGACTGGGGTAAAAAATACCCATGAAAAATTCCATAAGGGTTTTTTGTGGGAATGGTTGTGTGAGTGTGGAAATACCCACCGGGCGCTGCCTCAGCATGTCACATCCGGATCCACTAAAAGCTGCGGATGTTATCGTAAGGAAAAATCGGTGATTAAATCCGGGGAAACTTACGGTTATTTAACGGCTATTAAAAAGACTGATGAGAAATACCTAAACTCATATAAATGGCTGTTTTCCTGTGTATGTGGCAAGACTGTTTCACTAGCCCCCTCGCATGTCATGGGGACTCAAAAAAGCTGCGGTTGTATGCAGCGAGCAAATCCTCATAAAACCCACGGCATGGCTGCATCTCCTGAGTACAGATCTTGGCGGGAGATGAAGTCAAGGTGTGGCGGTAAGGATGAAGTGTCCATCAAGCATTACGTTAATCGAGGGATTAAATTTTGTGAATCTTGGGCAAGCTTTGAAGTTTTCTACCGCGACATGGGGCCAAGGCCAACCGGAACCTCTCTTGAGAGAATCAACAACAACCTTGGATATTCGGCTGAGAACTGCCGATGGGCAACGCAAAGTGAGCAACTGGCAAATACCAGGCGGACTATCAGGGTATCTGTTGGTGGTCTGGAATACTGCCTCAAGCATGCCTGCGCTTTAAGGGGTGTTAGTTATGACAAAGTTAGATCAAGAGTCAGAAAGGGCATGTTGCCTCAGGAGGCTCTCGATATGGGGTGAAGAATGAATCTGAGAGGCATTGCAAACGGGCTAACCAGCAGAATTAACCCAAACGTTGCTGGCGTGTTTCAGGTCAATACCGGCTTCACAACTTTACCAGGCGGAAAGCGCGTACCGTCCTACAACAATGTTGATGTGTCTGTTCAGTTTCAGGAACTGTCATCGACTGACCTGAAGCAAATCGATGCGGTCAACATTCAGGGAATTTTGCGCTCGGCTTATCTGAACGGGAATTTCAACGGTGTGAACCGGCCCGAGCAGAAGGGCGGCGACATTCTCGTGGTCGGAAGCGACAAATGGCTGGTCGTTAAAGTGGCAGAGTTGTGGCCGGAATGGTGCCGCGTAATTGTTAATCTCCAGAGGTCACCATGAGCGCCACCATCGACATCACCGAGCTTGACCTGCTTATCCCGCTTCAGGCGTTTCTGATGGATATCACAGGCCTGACGATAGACAACGTACTGGACGGGCAGCAGAACCTTACTCCAATGCCGCTTGGTGACTTCATTATCATGACGCCCATGAGGCAGGTCGGTCTTTCAACCAACCGCGTGAGATATGCCGATAACGGCGTTTATGGCGAAGGTGTTCAGCAAACCAGCCGTAGCACACAGTGGCCCTGTCAGATTGACTGCTACGGAGAAAGCGCGGCGGATAACGCTGCAATTATCGGTACGCTGATCCGCTCAGAATATGCCTGCGAATGGTTCAGGCAAAACGGCAACACATTAATTCCTCTCTACTGCTCCGACCCGCATCAGACAACGATGATTAACGGCGAGCAACAATACGAAAGCCGCTGGACGATGGATTTTATCGGGCAATACAACCCGAACGTTTCCACGCGTCAGGATTTCTTTGACAGCATCACAGTTGGCGTTATCGCCGCAGATTTAAAATACCCTCCGGAGAGTTAATAAATGGCAATCCCATTAAGAAAGGACGTCCAGATTAACCCTGGCGTTTTGCCTGCTGGCGGTTCAGCGCTTGACTTGAATGGCCTCATCCTTACCGACAGCGCTTATGCTCCGGTGGGGAGTGTTATCACGTTCACGAATAAAGAAGACGTAGCGGCCTATTTCGGCAGTGCATCGGCTGAATTCAGCATGGCTGAAGTGTATTTTCAGGGCTACGACAATTCCACCAAAACACCAGGTGCGTTGCTGTTTGCACGGTTTAACCCGGAAGCAGCTGCAGCATGGTTGCGCTCAGGTTCAATGGCGGCTGTAACGTTAGACCAGCTCAAATTACTGAGCGGTGTACTTACCCTGACCGTTGACGGCACTGCGCATACCTCTGCCAGTATCGACCTGAGCACAGCAACCAGCTTTGCCATGGCTGCTGACCTGATCGAAACAGGTATCGGCTCCAGCGTTACGGTAGAGTACGACACCACTCAGAAGCGCTTCATCATCACCAGTGCGACCGATGGCGCAGCGAGCACCATTACCTACGCAACTGGCACCTTGTCTGCTGGTCTGAAACTGACGGCCGCTACCGGCGCTCAGTTGTCTCAGGGCGCAGATGCTGCAGTAGTCACTACGGCAATGCAGTCAGTGCTTGATAGTTCTCAGAACTGGGCAATCTTCACTACATCATTCACGCCTACCGAACAGGAAGCGCTGGACTTCTCTGCCTGGGTTAACGGCCAGAATTACAGGTTCGGCTACGTGCCATTCACTCTGGAAGAATCCGCGCTGGTATCTGGATCAACTGATACTCTGGCGTACAAAATCATCAGCACTTACGACTATTCCAACGTTGTGCCAGTGTTCGGTGACCAGACTCATGCAGCGAGCGTTATTGGTTATGCCGCATCTCTTGACTTCGACCGTCAGGAAGGCCGCGTACCATTCAAGTTCCGCTCACTCGGTGGCCTGCTACCAGAAGTTACCACGTCAGCAAATTACGATGCGCTGATTGCCAACGGATACAACTTCTACGGCGCGTACACGGCGAATAACTACGATACCCGTTACTGGGCTGATGGCACCATTACCGGTGATTTCAAGTGGTTTGACTCTTTCTGCTTCCAGATTTGGCTTAATGCCAACCTGATGCAGGATGCTATCGAGCTGTTCCAGTCCAACCGCAGCATTCCGTACAACGCACGCGGTAAGGCAATCATCGAGGCGTCATTCTCAGACACGCTGAATCAGGGCATCACCTTTGGCGGTATCCGCACCGGAGTAACGCTGTCAAGCTCTCAGATTTCAGAGATTCAGAACGCTGTAGGCGCTGACATCTCTCCATCGCTGATTGCCAAGGGTTACTACCTGTATATCGCAGACGCCACTCCTACGCAGCGCCAGGAGCGCACAAGCCCGAGCATGACCCTGTGGTACTGCGATGGTGGTTGCGTACAGAAAATCACTCTTGCAAGCATTGAGGTGCAATAAATGTCCAACACTATTACAAGCGCTGATTCAATCTTTGCCCTCACTGTTACCAACCTGTTCCCCAGCGCTCAAACGCTGGAAGGATACGCAGCGGACGCGATGTTTGCTCTGGGCGATACAGAAATGGCAGTTTCCGTCCGTGGCGCAGACGGTAAGCTCTCTGGCGGTTTCGTTTTCGGCGAGTATCTGCAGACGATCACAATCATGCCTGACAGCCCGTCTCGTGACCTGTTCGAGACCTGGCAATTGACGTCGCTGACCTCGAAGGCGGTATTCCGCTGCAACGCAACAATCATCCTCCCGGCGATTAGTCGCAAGTTCACGCTGACCAACGGCATCCTGCAACGTGTAAAAGCCATTCCTGATGCACAGCGCGTACTGCAGGCAATGACCTTCCAGATTAATTGGGAATCAGTCGTAGGCGAAGCGTACAACGCATAAGGACTAACATGGCACGCAAAGAGCTTTACTACACCGTAGAAGATAAAGGCCGTGACAATGGGAAGAAGTTTTACATTCGTGAAATGTCAGCTACTCAGGCTGAGTGGTGGGCAATCCGAGCGATATTGGCGATGGCTAATAACGGCATTAATCTTCCGGATAACCTTTCAGATATGGGTATGGCAGGCATGGCGAAGGTCGGCCTCGAAATGGTGGCTAAAATCCCTCCAGAGGATGCACGGCCTCTCCTGGACGAGCTGATGAAGTGTGTTCAGGCAGTGCCAAATCCAGATGATCAAAGCATCAAGCGACCATTGATTGATGATGACACTGAAGAGGTTATTACTCGCCTGAAACTTCGCGGTGAAGTCTTTAAGCTGCACGTCGATTTTTTAACCGCCGCCGCCAGTTAGACATCCCTCCGGTAATGGGTCAGCAAATCGCTGGCCTGACCGACTATGCCAACGTACCTAAAACAATAGCGACGGTTATGTCATCGGGTAAATGCTCGTTGACGGAGCTAAGCACAACGCTTGGTGTAGAGGATTTATGGTGGTGGCTTGAGGTCATTACGATCGACAATTACAACCAAATGGTCATCAACAGGGCTCAGGAGAATGGCTGATGCCAACGATTATTGACTCACTGGTAGTCACTCTTGGTCTTGACTCTTCCGGATTCAAGAAAGGCCAGACAGAAGTAAAAAAAGGCCTGGACGATACCAGAAAGAATGCTGACCAGACAGCTAAAGACATGGAGGCCGCAGGTAAAAGAGCGGCCTCATTTTTTGGCTCAATCAGAACAGAATTACTTGCGCTGGTAGGCGTTACCTTATCGGCGCAGGGCATTAAGACTTTCATCACCAACATGACATCGGACCTGATGCGGTTGGGGATTGAATCACGCGCTCTGGATATCTCGGCTAAGTCTCTTGATGGATGGGAGAGAGCGGCGGCTGCCGCTGGTTCAACTGCTGAACGGATGGCTGGCACGCTGGGTAATTTCCAGAAGACGCTGACAAACATTCGTACCGGTGGTGGTCAGGACGATCCGCTTTTCGGTGCCCTGGCATCATTTGCCGGAGCCACAGGCGCTAATTTCGACTACCAGAACGACAACGCCGAAAAAATCATGCGCAAGATTGCCAGTAACTGGGGCAAGTTGAGCAAAGATGCTCAGCGCCGATTTGGCGGCATGTTTGGTTTTGACAATGCTACTCAGCAGGGACTCGCAAACGGATCTCTGGTTCAGGATGCCGACCGTTTCGCGAAGATATCCCGGGCTACCGATGAAGCCACCAGAAAGGCGCTGGAGTTTAATCGCCGCCTTGAGCAGATGAAGCAGAACTTTGCTGCGGCATCTCAGGTTCTCTATGAGGCGCTGATTCCGTATGTTGAGAAGCTCATTCCCCTGATTGAGAAGTTCGGGATATGGATTAGTACTCACGGACCTGAAATCAGCAAGTTCTTCTCCGACACAGCAGATGAAATCAATAAGGTAGTTGATGCTGTAGGCGGGCTGGAAAACGCACTCAAGCTGCTTCTGGTGTTTGTAGGCGGGAAGTGGTTGTTAGGTATGACCAGCTCAATTGGCGGGGTAAGAGGGGCAATGCTCGCACTCGGTCGCTTGAGTCTAATTGCCGGTCTTGTCGAATTACAGAAATATGCTGAGAAGCTTGAGAAGAAGTACTCCTGGCTTACCAATAATCCTGTAACGAATTTCCTGAATAGCGGTGCAGGTACAGATACAACTACAGAGTGGGGTAAGCAACTTCACGACTGGATATTTGAGAAGACCGGAATCCAGCTACCTCGCGGCGACGGATACAAATCAGCTCCTCGCGGAATCCGCAATAATAACCCTGGCAATCTGAACTATGCCAATCAGTCTGGCGCAACGATGGAAGGCGGAGAGGGCGGTCGCTTTGCCGTTTTCGAGTCGATGCAGCATGGCATTGCCGCGCTCTACAAGCAATTGCAGTTGTACTTCAAGCGCGGCATCAACACACTTTCCTCTATCGTCAAAACCTATGCTCCGGCATCAGACAATAACAATGTCGATGCTTATATCTCTGCGCTCACCAAAGCGACAGGAAAAGGCGCTAACGAGGTACTTGATTCTGGTGACACAGCAACAATTGCCAGACTGATGAAGGGTATTGTCGATCATGAGAACGGAAAGGGATACATCAGCTCATCTGACATCATGGGTGGTATTCAGTTAGGCGCAGGCTCATCCGCATCTCGCAATATGCCAGCGGCTGCCGGAAGCCAGACCACCATCACCATCGGAAAAATCGACATGCAGACATCGGCAGGCAATGCCAATGCGCTTGGTGCCGATATCCAGAGAAACCTTCAGAGAAACCGCCTGGTGAATCCAGCGATGTCAGGGCAGGGATAATATGGCCTTTTCACTGAACGAAACAACGCTACTCAGCGCGATAAACAGCGGCAACATCTTTTCCATCATCAACAGTACCCTTTCGCCTGGTTACGGGATTTACCTGAAATCAGGCTTAAGGGCATTGTCTCCATCCTCGTTCCTTGGGATTGAGTATGGAGCAGATGCTTCAGTGGTGTCTGCACCAATTGAGCAGGGTTCTTACAGCAGTTTTAACAAGGTAAAGCGGCCTCCGATTATCCGGGTGCTGTTTACACTGGAAGGATGGACTGGATTTAGCGGTAGCATCCCCAACCTGACCAATTTTACCCTGACCAGTCGCTCTGACATGCTGGCTGCTCTTGATGCCATGGTTGCTGATGCTCAGGTGTACGATATCGAGACGCCGGACACGACATACGAAGACTATGACCTTGTTCGATACAATTACCGGACATCAGATCGCGATGTGACCCTTTTGACGGTGGAGGCCATCTTCCAGGCTGTTTTGCAGGAGGCAGAAGTTACTCTGACAAGCACCACGGCCAATAGCAACACCACATCAAACGGCACAAGTAAGGCAGCCAGCGTCGTAACTGAGAAGGCCAACTCCACGGCGACCAACTCAACGCTTGAAGACGTGAAAGGTGCGCTAACCGGCCTGAAAGAGTCAGTATCCAGCGCTGCAACAACCGTCGCCACGTCCGTAACGAATGCCGTTAGCAATGCAACGTCAGGTGCAACGAGTGCCATCAATGGCGCGGCAACATCGGCCATTAAAAACCTTGCGACAACGGTTGATGAACTGGTAGCGGGGTTATCCTGATGCAAAACATATCTCTCAAGCCCCTCAAGGCTCAGGAAGTCAGCGTCAATCTGGATGGACAGTCTGTAACCTTGCGCATCGTTCAGCGCTCTACAGGGCTGTTTATCGATGTTGGCCTGGACAGCCTATGGATAGCGCAAGGGGTTCTTTGCCATAACTGCAACAAGATAGTCCGCTACCCATACCTGGGCTTCAAAGGTGAGCTTTTCTTCGCTGATACAAAAGGAAGTCTTGACCCTGTTTATGACGAGCTTGGGACGCGATTCAAGTTGTTCTACGCCACAGCAGAAGAGATGGCAGCATGACCTATAAAAAGAGAACGCTGAAATTTCAGTTCACGCTGAAAGACGGTGCTTTCGATGAGTCAGGGAACAATATCCTGACCATCGATAACATCAAGGCGGAAGTAGAGATAGGTGCTTACGGCGGGATATCGGGAACGACACTGGAAGCAAGGGTGTTTGGCCTGAGCATCGAAAACATGGCTCTGCTGAGCTACAAGGGCATCCAGTTAAACGGTGCTAAGCAGAACATGATGAAGGTGTGGGCGGATGACAGGCCGGTATTCTTCGGATCTATCACCAACTGCTTTGCAGACCTTAACCAGATGCCTGATGCGCCACTGATAATCAGCGCCTTTTCTACAGGGTTCGACCAGTCAATCACTGCGCCGCCTTTCTCAAAAGAAGGCATTGCAAGCGTCGCTGAAATTATCACGACCATAGCAGCAAGCATTGGATATACGGTGGTTAACAATGGAGTTCTGGCGAAGCTTGAAAATCCTTACTTCGAAGGCAACCCGATAGCACAGATTCAGCAGTGCGCTCACGCGGCAGGCATCGAGATTGATTTCAGGCTTGGGGCTATTTATATCTGGCCGCAGGGTGGAAGTATTGACGATACCATACCTCTTATATCCCCTGACCACGGCTTAATTGGATATCCGGTATTCAGTAACTATGGGATTAACTTCCAGTGCCAGTACAGCGATCTGATTTTGCGAGGTCGAAAGGTGCAGATAGAAACGTCGTTACCGAACGGAAGCGGGGTTTATACGGTGCAGTCGGCAATACACCATCTTTCGACATGGACTGAAGGCGCTCCGTGGGCAACTATCGTTTGGGCATCAATCGGACAGCTAACAGTGAGGCAGTGATGAATTTATTTACTACACGGCCTCAGGACACGGCAACAGACGCCAATTCACAACAATTCCTGATGCATCAGTTTCTGATGGGGAAGTCATTCATCACACTGGCGATCGTAACTTCGGTTAGCGAGTCTGGGGAAGTTGTTTCTGTGAAGCCAATGGTCGAAGGATTCACTGGAGGTGGCGATCTCATTCCGAACTCAGTGATTCACGGCGTACCGGTTTGGCGATTACAACGCGGTGCTAGTGCGGTGATTATGCCTCCAGTCGAAGGTGATATTGGCCTTATTGCTATTTGCGATCGCGACATAACAGCAGTTAAGAAAACAAAGCAATCAGCGCTGCCAGGTTCAAATCGCACGCACAGTTACTCAGATGCCATCTATCTTGGCGGAGTGCTGAATGCAGAGCCAAGCCAGTATGTGAAGTTCGCGAATGATGGAATTGATATCGTCTCGCCGCTTGTTGTGCAAGTGAATGGCAATACGGTAGTAGTGAATGCTGACGACAAAATATCGCTTAACGCTCCGGTAATTGAAGCTAACGGCCAGTTAACGCAAGGCTCTGGCAACTTCGGTGGCGATGCGACATTCGGCGGTACGATTACTGCAACCGGTGAGGTGACAGGAAATGGCATACACCTAAGTACGCACAAGCATGGTGGTGTACAGACCGGCTCCGGAAATACCGGAACGCCAACAAACTAACCCGCTTCGGCGGGTTTTTTAATACCCGGAGTTTACATGCTCACCAAATCACTGCTTTTGACTGACCAGTGGGATATCACGCTGGACGATAGCGGAAGCATGGCAATCACAGCCAATCCCTATGCAGTAGCGCAGGACGTAGCATGCGCGTGCTCAACATTTCTCGGCGAGCCCTGGTATGACACCACGCTGGGTATTCCGTATTACGAGCGCATTCTAGGTCACTGGCCTGGAACGCAGCTAATTAATACCAAGATGGCTACAGAAGCCAAAAAGCTTCCATACGTCCAGTCAGCATTCTGCACAACAACGGTTGGCAAAGCAGATCGCCTTGCATCCGGCGTTATGACCATAACGGACCAAAACAACGTTCAGACCACAATCCAATTCTGAGGTAACAAATGGCTGAAGTAACAGTTAGCACAGCCGTCCCCTCTGTCACGTTTTCCGCTACCGGCATTGCCGTTCCTGATGAGATAGACATTCTCAACGGGCGATTAACTGACCTTGATACCGCCATGGGCGGAGGGATGAGTAAGAGTCTGACGACTCCGCAGGGACAGATTGCTATGAGCGATACGGCAATCATCGGAGACAAGAACGACAATCTGGCATGGCTGGTTAACCAGATTAACCCTGACTTTGCTGAAGGTCGCATGCAGGATGCGATCGGACAGATTTACTTCATTGACCGCATCGCAGCGATTGGCACAACGGTAACTGCAACCTGCACTGGCCTTGTAGGAACTGTTATTCCTGCAAATAGCATCGCTCAGGACGCTAGCGGTTACCTTTACTACTCACTGGCTGACGCTGTTATCCCTTCCTCTGGCTCTGTTGATGTGGTTTTCCAGAATCAGTCATCAGGACCTATTGCCTGCCCTATCGGGGCACTGAACACTATTTACCGCGCAATACAGGGATGGTCTGGCATTACTAACGCCACCGCTGGCGTGCTGGGAAATGAGGTGGAAAGCCGGGCTAACTTTGAGTACCGGCGTAAGCAGTCCGTGGCTGGCAACTCCAATAACCAGCTCGGGGCGGTATACGCAAACGTGCTAGCTGTCAGTGGTGTTACTGACGCATACGTGACGCAGAACAACACAAGCCTGACCGTTACAAAGGGATTCACTAACGTTTCACTGGAACCACACTCACTTTATGTGTGCGTATACGGTGGTGCATCGGCTGATATTGCAAAAGCAATATGGCAAAAGCTCCCGCCGGGTCCGTCAATGGTTGGAGACACCACTTACACGGTGGTAGACGATGTTAACTACGTTCAGCCATACCCCGAGTACGAAATTAAGTGGCAGACACCTTCTGCAGTAAGCGTCTATTTCAAGGTCGAGCTTGCGGATAACAATGCACTGCCTGGTAACATTGCAACTCTGGTGCAGAACGCGATCATCAGCGCATTCAATGGTGAGGATGGCGGTACACGAGCGCGTATCGGATCTACCATTTATGCAGGGCGTTACTACGCAGGCGTTCAGGCAATTGACAGTGATAACGTAGATATCTTCAGCATCACAATCAGTCGTGACGGCACCACCTATCAAACATCTGCGTCCTTTGGCATTGATGAAGTGCCGACACTGGATGCAACAAACATACTGGTGACACTGGCATGATAAACGTCGCGGATACCATCCTGACGCAATATGCCGACAGCCCGAAATTAAAATCCCTGATTTACTCGTTCAATGAAGCCGTAGGTATTGAAAGCTTTCTTGATGATTTCTATGACGTTATCTGGAATATCGAGACAGCCGATACCTATGGTCTGGACGTATGGGGGAAAATCGTGGTTGTCAGCAGGCAGCTGACGGTAACAGAGAACAAAATATATTTCGGCTTTAATGAGGCGTCATCTGATCCCCCTGTTGTAGATGACCCACAGCCATTTAACCAGGCACCTTTCTATTCTGGCGAGCTATTAACTTCAACCGTAACCCTCACAAATGACGTTTACCGCAAGCTAATCATGATGAAAGCGGCGGCAAACATCTCTGATTGCACCATCCCAAACTTGAATAAGTTGCTGATGTTTATGTTCGGCACGAGTGGCAAATGCTATGTCAGGAATGACGGGGAAATGGTGATGAGCTACGTGTTTGAATTTCAGCTTTCTACAGCAGAGCTAGCCATCGTTCAAAGCTCAGGTGCGCTTCCTGCCCCGATCGGGGTAACAGTAAATATCGTTCAGCAGGTATGACATGAACTCTTCTGATACCCCATCAAGAATCACTAAAGCATTTGGTGTAAATGGCCTAAAAAATACAATTCCAGTCGACTCCAGCACATCCACAGATAATAACGGTGTTGCGACGTTCGATAAGGGATTCCCGGCCATAACAATGCATCCATTAAGCGCAGGAGGGATACCGCCATCAGGAAAGGACGTGAACGGCGTATTGTATTCAACAACACTCCAACAGCAATGGCAAAACGCTGGAATGACATATCCATTTAGTCAGGACTTTTCAGATGCTGTGAGTGGATATCCTAAGGGCGCGATCGTTCCAAGCTCAGTTTATACCGGGCAATGGCTAAACCTTAATGAAGCAAATGGCACATCTCCTGAATCAGCGACTGGAGCTAATACCGGTTGGGTTCCAATCAATAACTATGGCGTTACCCAAATAACAATGACATCAGGAAGTATCGTGATGTCATCACTTCAGGCAGCAAAAGACAGAATTATTATCAGCGGTACGCTTACCGCAAACGTAAACCTGATTTTCCCCGCCTGGATTAAGTCATGGGTCGTTCATAACAATTGCACGGGTAACTTCACGATTACCTGCCGTACCGCCTCTGGTACCGGAGTTGTAGTCATTCCTGGACTTGTCTCTCGCCTTTTCTGTGATGGCGTGAACATGAGCGATGAAACCTACAACCCAAACAATGACATGGTTGGAATGGTTGCCCCATTCGCAGCAAATTCAGCCCCTACAGGATGGCTTGCAGCAGACGGAAGCCTTGTTAGCAGGATTACGTACGCACGTCTTTTTTCAAGAATTGGCACCACTTTTGGTGCTGGTGATGGGACGTCTACATTCGCTTTGCCTGATATGCGTGGTGAGTTTGTCAGGGGCTGGGATAACGGAAGAGGCGTGGATGCAGGACGAGCATTTGGCTCGTGGCAGAAGGGGTCTGTGATTGTTGGTGATGACGGTGTGGCAGGTGACAACGTTGCCTCATACAACGTAGCGGATAAAACAACGGTCGGTCTAGACCTCGGCGGATCAGAGCAATACCCAATCTCAACAGTAGCAGCAACTCAGTCAACACTTCGCGGAAACACCTTCTACGGATATTCACGTCCGCGCAACTACGCACTCCTGTACTGCATAAAAATCTAAGGTAAACCTATGTCATTTACTGATACGGCAAATGCGAAAAAGTATGCCTCAATCGCAGAGACTGCTGCTGCCCAGGCAAAATTATATGCAGGTGAGCTTGAATCTGCTCCAGATTATGCGGCACAGGCTGCCGCATCTGCTTCAGCTGCCGCATCATCAGCTCAGGAAGCTATCGCAGCTGAGTCTGTAGTGAGCAATCTGGCAATATCTGCCAGTGAATCAGCAACAAGTGCTGCAGCTTCAGCAGCGGAGGCCGGTAATGCTGCAGCAGCAGCTGTGGGTCAGTGCTTAAGGGTTCCGACAGGGGAGAGCATTAGCGTTCTTCCTGCCCAATCAAGTCGACAGGATACATTCCTGACATTTGACTCATCAGGGAATTCAGCATTACTGGCTAAAGGTAGCGTTGCTATCCTTGATTCAGGCGGGAAAATTCCAGTATCAATGATACCTGCAGTTGCGTTATCAGAGATATTTGTCGTCAACAGTCAGGCGGAAATGCTCGCACTTAATGTGCAGCCAGGAGACATTGCAAAACGCACCGACATTGGGCTTTCCTTTGCGTTGGCTTCATTGCCTGCCAGTACTCTATCTAACTGGATACAGCTGAATGATGATGTTCTGGCCCAGCTTGGCCTGAGCACTGGTGCAACAGAAGTTGGCGCAGTAGACGATCTGTCTAATCCAACAACCGTTCAGGGTGCGCTAAATTTAAAAGCCCCAACTACCGCTTTATCAGGGAAGGTTAATACAAGCGATCTGTCTGCCAATACCGGCGCTACTCTTGTTGGTACATCTGCAGGAATTACTGTTGAGCAGGCAATTCAGAACGCAAAGCACGCAATCTACTTCAATGCGGCCGATTACAAAACATCATCCAATACGTGGTCTGATGCGATCAATGCCACAATACAGGCTGCAAAAATATCTTCTGCTGCTTCAAATACAGTATTTATACCTGCAGCATCAGCTAAATACCTTGTAAAAGATATCCTCGTAGACAGCCCAGTAAATGTGATTGGAGCCGGTAAGCTAAACACAACACTAGCTCCACTTAACGATGGCGACACCTGTTTTAGAGTTACTCATGAATTTGCAAGGCTGGCTGACTTTACAATACAGTCTACAGTAGCAAACTCATTATCAACTGGTATTCGCATTGAAGCACCATTGGTTACTGTTGAGAGATGTACATTTGCATTTTTGAAATATTGCATTGACTCACCAAGTGGATTTGGTGCTGGTGAGCTTGATATAAGGTTTAACAGGTTTGCATCGAGTACATACGGCGTTGTGCTTGGTGGTGGTCAAATAAATACAAGGTTTGTTCAGAATACATTCAATGCTTGCAAGTGTGGATTATTAATAACAGAAGATTCTTCTAGTGTTCTTAAGACAATAGAAGGAGTTGAATTGCTGGGTGATAGATTCTACGCTTGCGGTGACAATACTTTGGATACTGCGGCCATTGAGATTGTTAACTGTAGATGGATCTGGCTCACTGACGTTATGTCAGACTTAGCCACCGGAATAGCATTGAGAGCCACAAATACAAGATATTTAAGACTGACAAATGGATACTATAGCAGCAATGGCAGTGGAAATAAGTCATGCGTTGTTATTCAAGGGGTGTCACCAGAATTTACGGCGAGCGGAACATTTTTTTCAGATAGTCGAAACTTTGGGCTTGAAATTAAAAAAGCAGGTGGCGGAGTCCCGTCTAGGCCAAAACTTACAAATTGTGTATTCCAGAATAATGATATAGCAACAGGTCAGCAAGGTGATTTAGTTGTCGACTCAGTGATAGGGGTTGAGGCTATGGATTGTACTTTCCTGGCGAACAAACCTACTGGCATAGCTGTAATTAATAATCAGACTGGAGGTTCTAGCATTGTAACCAGGAATTGTTTGTTTTACGGACAGGTTTTTCTTGGTGATTCAAATTGCAAATTCTATCATTATGATTCACCTACGCACCCTGACAGGCAAAACGGAGTTGCAACAATACTAAATGGTTCCAGTTCTATCACTGCAACAAACGGTATAATTAGCCTTGTTTCGGGGAGATCTATATCGGTGATGGCGACTCCATCCAGTCAAGTATCAGCGCTTAGTGCAGGTGTTTCAGGAGCCAATCTGCAATTCACTCGCTCAGGCACATCTGGAGATCTGCAGTTATCATATAACGCCATCCTAATCCAAAGCTAGGTCTTTGATAGCTATATAATTAGGAGGGGTTATTCTTTATGTGATACTTCTTAAAGTAAGTAGCTATAAGATTTGGAAAAGAAATCCGGTGGCGGAATTAATCCCATCCACCGGACTTTTTCTCAGCACTATGAGATTCCATAAATTTCTTGATATTTTTTAACCATGATCTCTACAGAAAATTTCTCCAATGCATTATTCTTTGCATTCACTCCATGCTCTTTCACCAGTAATGGGTTTTCAATATACCGGAGCATTAGCTCACACATCTCTTCCGCCCCTCCATTGTAGGTGAATCCAGTGCGAGAAGAATCAATTACTTCCGGCACGCCCTCAACACCCTTACCAATAGAGGGAACCTCAAAATATGCAGCCTCAACAAAAACTAAACCAAAAGCCTCCCATTCAGAAGGCTGGCACAGGACATCAATGCTGTTGTAAAATTCACTTTTATTCCTTACCCATCCTTTAACATCTATGTGCTTACTAATATTATTTAAATTAATATATTCAAGGCAATCATTCATTAATGGACCGTCGCCAGCGAGAGTGAACTTTATTTTCTTGTTTCCTTTGTAAGTTTTGATTGCTAAGCTAGCAGCCCTCAAAAATTCCAGTGGATTTTTTTGATCATCCAATCTCGCCATGAATGCAAAGTTGATAGAGTCTTTTTCATATTTATTGAAGTTAAAATTATTGAAATTTATTCCATTATGAATTACTGGTGTATTTATTAAAGGGTAAAATCGCTTATAGTATTTGTTTACTGAAACATTAAAATCGCCAAATAGCGCCGAGAAGTATTCTATAGCCCAGTACATTGTGCGCAGTGGTTGAGAAACCTTTTTGTGAAAAGCTATTCCATGAACAGTATGGATAACCTTTTTTACTCCTGCAAGTTTTGCGGCGGTTCTTGCTACTATTGCTGGCTTGGTTGAATTCGTATGAACAATATCAAATTTATGTTCTTTGAATATTTTATACAACTTTGAAAATGCACCTATATCGCTCCTGCCTATGCTTCTCTTAAGTTCTGGAACTGATATTATTGAAACGTTTGCATCTTCAAATAACTTTATAAAATCCGCACTCCTGCTGTGTAGTTCACCACATATAATATATTTTTCTACATTTTCATTACTAATGTTGCTTAGTATGTCAAGTGCTATCTGCTGTGCTCCAGCAAGCTCTGACGCTACAACAACATGTGCTATTTTAATTTTACCTTCTGTTTTCATAATAACCTTTCCTTAGATTTGCTTTTTCTGAAACTTAAGCTGAGCGTTAGCAATAGCAATCAGTCTTTCATTTTCTTTCTCGATGCGCATCGTTACCTCCTTCAGCGCCTCGCTAATGGCGTGAGCGAATAGCTCGCGATCATCTTCGTTTGATGGGTCTTTCTCTTCAATATACTCCATCAGTCTCTCAAGCCACCCGTCAGGTTGGGCTTCCCGATAAACAGTTTCGAATAAAATTTGCAGTATTTCTGAGTTCAGAGAACGGCCGTTTTTGTTGGCTCTATCTTGAACAGCTTCCTTTAGTTCATCAGGCATTCTTAGCCCGAATGGTGCAATGTTCCTAGTTCCGCGCATGATCCAACTCCCATCCAAAAGCGATATCACAGTGTAATCAAAAAAAACTTGACGACATAGATTCACGGTGCAATCATTTCACCGTGATATCAAACAGTGAAGGAGATTATCATGGATTCACTTTACACATGCCGTAAGCGGGAAAACTTCATGCTACGTCTTCCGGCACGGATGAAGGAAGAGATCGTAAAGATGGCAGAAATGGACGGAATTTCGATTAACTCTGCGATTGTGCAGAGACTAGCTAAAAGCCTGCGTGAGGAAAGGGCTAATGGTCAGTAAAAACAGCGAAGCCCCAATGGCTGCAACCATCGAGGCTTCTAATTTACCAGTCAATCGCGAGACAACTGATATGAAGAGTTTATCTAAATCTACTTTAAATTGCACCAACAGTATCATCATTTCAGACATCAAAATCCACATGGATGCAGAATGTCGTTACTCGCTCAATGACCTGCATAAGGCATCCGGTGATGAACAGCGTCACCGACCTAAGTACTGGCTTGAGTTAAATCAAACAACTGAAATTATTGATGAAATTCTAAAGGGCGAGAATCCGCCTTTTAAAAATGATGGCGTTTTAAATACCGGAATCCCGGAATTTAAACCTGTCGTATCCAAAAAAGGCCGTTACGGCGGCACCTACGTCTGCAAGGAGCTAGTTTACTCATACGCAATGTGGATCAGCGCCGCCTTTGCTCTGAAGGTTATTCGCGCATATGACGCGCTGGTCACTGGTAATGTAAATGAATCCGTTCGCATTGCTAAGACTACCGCGAGTGAAAGAACGCCATTACGTGACGCTGTTAACATGCTGGTAGGCAAGAAAGGCCTGCGTTATGACGACGCATACAACATGGTTCATCAGCGATTTGGCATTGATAGCATTGATGAGCTTTCTCTCGACGAAATTCCTCAGGCCGTCGAGTATATTCATCGTGTAGTGCTTGATGGCGAATACATTCAGCATGAAAGTAAGAATGCAAATAGCCTTTCAGCCAAAGAGCTAAATTCTCTTGTGTGGTTGTGGGATTACGCAAACAGAGCGCAAGCAGTATTTAAGGCACTATACCCAGCCATGAAAATGCTTGAGTCTGGGTTCTCAGGTCGCTGTTTCGATTATGGTCATGACTTCTCTTACACCATCAATGCCGCTCGTGATGTGCTTTTAGCTCAATCTCATAATGTCGACATCACCGCACCAGATGGACCAACAAACCTTTCAGCCTGGATTAGGCTTAAGAACCAGGAATTACCACCTTCACTTTACCCTCGATAGAGTTCAAGCATTCACATAAACCCGCTTCGTCGGGTTTTTCTTTTCACCTACATCATCAATGATGCGCGTTCAGGTGAGTTTGATGATTGCCCGGTGATGTGAGACAGAAATGGGACACACAAAGCTTTGCATCGGTTTGCAAGGCTTTGCATGTTTTTCGAAGATGGGACGTGTGAACGCAGTAGTGATGGGGTAAGTTGTTGTTAGCTCAGGTAGTTCCAGGAACTTCTAAGCCGTAGGTCGTAGGTTCGAATCCTACAGGGCGTGCCATTAATTTTCACAGATTGCCGCCCGCGCGACGCCCTGCTGATTTTCTCCATGAAACACCCCTCGCGAAAGTAGCGTTAACGCACATTTTTCACAGCACAATTGACTGTTATAACAGTATTTTTCTTACGCTGTGGCAATTTTGTTATTCCTCTACCATGCTCATATCACCTCACTCTCACTCGTGGGGCTTTTTGTAGTTGCTGATTAATCTCAAGGAAAAAGGTTATGAAAAAAACGACTGCTATTTTGATGGGCGCTGCATTTCTGTTTACCACCAATACCTTTGCGGCTGAACTGCTGACGAAGAACGAGTTTGAGAAAGTTGAATCACAGTATGAAAAAATCGGTACGGTTAGCACTTCCAATGAAGTCTCGGTAGACGACGCGAAAAAAGAGCTGATCGAGAAAGCCGATAAAGAAGGTGCTGATGTGCTGGTGCTGACTTCCGGCAACACCAACAACAAAATTCACGGCACCGCCGATATTTACAAGAAAAAATAATGCCTTAGCAACCACCCCTGTTTCGGGGTGGTTGCACGCCATACCTCCCCCTCAACATTGTTTCTTGCCGCTTCTCGCTCAGAGAGGCCCGTTGACACTTGATTACGCATGCATAATGCGTATAGTTCTCATTTGCATTTCTTTTAATAACATTTAAGGCCCGACAACGGGTCATTTTTGCGCGCACGTTAAGAGCTCATTATGAACAACACCACAATGCACAAAACGCTGCTGGCGATTGCCATCGGCGCGGTAACCCACTCCGCTTTTGCGGCGGATGAGAAAAAAGAGGACACCATTGTCGTTCAGTCCACCGCGGGGAGTGATTTCAAACCCGGCGGCGACCAGCTGGTGCCCGCCTTCCTTGACGGGCAGGTGGCGAACGGCGGACGAATGGGGATGCTCGGTCAGCAGAACGCCATGGACGTGCCGTTCAACATCATCAGCTACACCTCGAAGCTGGTGGAAGATCAGCAGGCGAAAACCATTGCTGACGTGGTCGCTAACGACGCGGGCGTGCAGTTCGTTCAGGGGTACGGCAACAGCGCGGAAACCTTCCGCATTCGCGGCCTGAAGTTTGACGGCGACGATATGACCTTTGGCGGATTGTCCGGCGTGCTGCCGCGTCAGGTGGTGGATGCCCAGATGGTTGACCGCATCGAGATCTTCAAAGGCGCCAACTCGCTGATGAACGGCGCCGCAAGCTCCGGCGTGGGCGGGATGATCAACCTTGAGCCGAAACACGCGGGCGACACCCCGCAGGCGAAAGTGGGCGTCGACTACACCTCGGATTCCCAGATTGGCACCACGCTGGATGCGGGTCGTCGCTTTGGTGATAACGACCAGTTTGGCGCGCGCGTGAACCTCGTGCATCGCGAAGGCGAAACCGGCGTGCCGAACGACCGCCGCCGCACCACGCTGCTCTCCACCGGTCTGGATTACAAAGGCGACCGCTTCCGCACCTCGCTGGACCTGGGCTACCAGAAAAAAACCTTCCACGGCAGCCCAACCAGCGTCAACATCTCGGCGGTGGACTTTGTGCCTGAACCGCCGAAGAACGATCGCAACTTCTCGCAGAAGTGGGCCTACAGCGATATCGAAAACGAGTTCGGGATGTGGCGCAGCGAGTACGACATCACCGATAGCTGGACGGCGTATACCGGTCTCGGCGCGCAGCACGCGCACGAAGAAGGGATCTACAGCGCGCCGAAGCTCCTCGATAAGAGCGGTAATGCGACGGTCAGCCGCCTTGATACCAACCGCATCAGCGATTCCGTCAGCGGCATGGCGGGCATTCGCGGTAACTTCACTACCGGCTTCGTCTCGCACAAGGTCAACGTCGGATATTCGGCGATGACCAAAAACGAAAAAATCGCGTGGAAGATGTCGGCCGCGGCGGATAACCCGACCACCAATATCTACCACAACACCGGCGTGGCTATGCCGGACAGCAGCAACTTCAGCGGCTCAGGCGGCAAATACAGCGATCCGCTGACCAGCGGGCGCACCCGCACGCAGGGCTGGCTGCTGAGTGATACCCTGGGCGTGCTGGATGACAAGCTGCTGTTCACCGCAGGCGCACGTCATCAGAAAGTTGTCATCCGCGGGTACAACAAAATCACCGGCGCGGAAAACGACGCGGACGGTTTCGACGGCAGCCGCTGGATGCCCACCTACGGCGTGGTTTATAAGCCGTGGGAGGAAATTTCCCTCTACGCCAACCACACCGAGGCGTTACAGCCCGGTGAAACTGCGCCGAACACTGCTACTAACTACGGCCAGAGCACCGGTATCGTGCACTCTAAGCAGAACGAAATGGGCGTAAAGGCGGACTTTGGCCGCGTGGGCGGCTCCCTGGCGCTGTTTGAGATCAAAATGCCGTCGGCGATCCTTGACGACAGCGGTCACTACGGCCTGGATGCAGAACAGCGTAACCGCGGCGTGGAGCTGAACGTCTTCGGCGAGCCAATGCTTGGGATGCGCCTGAATGCCAGCGCCACCTGGTTGCAGGCTGAGCTGACCAAAACCAAAAACGGCGTCAATCAGGGCAACGATGCGATCGGTATTCCGAGCTTCTACGCCGTGCTGGGCGCAGAGTACGACATCAAGCCGATTGAAGGCCTGACGGCGACCGCGCGCGTTAACCACTCCGGCACGCAGTATGCCGATCTTGCGAACACCAAAAAGCTGGACAGCTACACCACGCTGGATCTGGGCATGCGCTATCGCTTCGCGGTGAACCACAATGAAAACCAGATGACCGTGCGGGCAGGCATCGACAACGTGACCAACGAGAACTACTGGTCAAGCGTGGACGATTCCGGTACTTACATCACACAGGGCGAGCCGCGAACCTTTAAGGTCTCGGTTGGCTACGAGTTCTAAGCGTTCCACCTCGTTATCCGGGGCAGGGACGCCCCAATCCCTTCGTTGTCGTGTTATAAAATTGTAATAAAAGCTTCTTACACTGGTCGCCACAACCTTACCTCTTGGCCAATGACAGGAAGCCGCTATGGGCAGACCCCTCAAATCCGTATTTAAAAAAGAGCATCGCGACGATATCAGTAACCGCAGCGCTAACCCGGTATTCTCCGAGGTTGCAGAGGTGTTCCTCTCGCGCCGCCGTTTTCTCCAGATGGGGGCCGTAGCGGGGGCCGCCGTATCATTCCCGTATCTGATCACACCCGAAAATGCCGTTGCCGCGGTATCGAAGCCTTCCGCGCTGGCAAAAGCAGTTTCCCTGGGCTTTACCAGCATCGACGTCTCCACGGAAGACACGGTCAGAGTGCCGGAAGGCTATATTGCCCGCCCGTTCTATCGCTGGGGTGATCCGACGGGGATCAAAGACAACATGCCGTCCTTTAAGCCGGACGCCAGCAATACCACAGACGAACAGGCTGTGCAGGCGGGTATGCACCACGACGGCATGGCGTGGTTTAGCCTGCCGCAGGGGGCGCAAAACCCGGAGCATGGTCTGCTGGCGCTGAACCATGAATACATCGATAACGGGATGCTGTTTACCGACGGTACGGCGAACTGGAGCCTCGACAAAGCCCGCAAGGGGCAGAACGCGATGGGCGTGTCGGTGGTGGAAGTGAAAAAAACGGGCAGCGGCTGGGAGGTGGTGCGTCCGTCTTCCTTCGCCCGGCGTATTACCGTCAATACGCCGATGCAGCTTACCGGCCCGGCGCGGCATCAGGACTTAATGAAAACCGCCGCCGACCCGCAGGGGGAACGCGTGCTGGGCACCATGCAGAACTGCGCCAACGGCCACACGCCGTGGGGCACCTATCTCACCTGCGAGGAGAACTGGTCGGACATTTTTGTGAAAAAAGCCGATCTCAATCCGCTGGAAAAACGCTACGGCATCAGCGACAGCGATGAGTCCTATCGCTGGAACGAGGTGGATGAGCGGTTCAGCGTCGATAAAACCCCTAACGAACCCAACCGTTTCGGCTGGGTGGTGGAGATCGATCCCTACAACCCGACCTCCACCCCGCGCAAGCACACCGCGCTGGGCCGCTTCAAGCATGAGGGGGCCGCCGTCACGCTCGCCGCCGATAATCGCGTTGTGGTCTACATGGGCGACGACCAGAAGTTTGAGTACATCTATAAGTTTGTCTCCGACAAAAAATACGATCCCGCGAACCGGGAAGCCAATATGCAGCTGCTGACGTCCGGCACGCTGTACGTCGCCAGGTTCAACCAGGACGGGAGCGGCGACTGGCTGCCGCTGATCTTCGGGCAAAATGGCCTGGATAAAAGCAACGGTTTTGCAAGCCAGGGCGATCTGCTGATCAAAACCCGCCTGGCGGCCGACGCGGTGGGGGCAACGAAAATGGATCGTCCCGAGTGGATTGCCGTCGATCCGCACGCCAGCGGCAGCGTCTACTGTACGCTCACCAACAACAGCGATCGCGGGAAGGAGGGGAAGGCGCCGGTCGATGCCGCTAACCCGCGCGCCAACAACGTATTTGGGCATATTATGCACTGGCACGAAGATGGCGCCGATCCTGCCGCCGCACGCTTTAAGTGGGATATTCTGGTTATGGCCGGGCGTACCGACGGCGACGATCCGAAGGCCAAAGGCTCGATGCAGGGCGCGGCATTCGGCAGCCCGGATGGGTTGTCGTTCGATCACCAGGGCGTCCTGTGGATCCAGACCGACGTCTCCTCCAGCACCATCAATAAGAAAGCGTACGAGGGGATGGGCAATAACCAGATGGTCGCCACCATTCCGGGCACCAACGAGTATCGCCGTTTTCTGACCGGGCCGCGCGGATGTGAAATCACCGGCATTGCGTTTACGCCGGACAACCGCACGCTGTTTATCAACATTCAGCATCCGGGGGAGGGCGGGGATGATATTACCGACCCGGCCAATCCGCGCGCTGTTTCCAACTGGCCAGACGCCAGCCCGAACGGGCGTCCGCGATCGTCAACGGTGGTGATTACCAAAGCGGACGGCGGGATCATCGGGTCGTGACGTTTATCCGCCGGGCGCATGCGCTGGCCCGGCGTTAAGCTTGCTACCACCAGCATGAAGTGTTAAAACGTGCCCCTTCTAAAAAAGAGACAGGGGTAGGGCGTGAAAGACGCGTCATCCGCTTCAGGCCATGGTAGCGCTGAAGCTTCGTCGGATCAGAGTCCGACGCTGCAACGTGGTTTGCAAAATCGACATATTCAGTTAATTGCCCTTGGCGGCGCGATCGGTACCGGGCTGTTTCTCGGCATCGGCCCCGCCATCCAAATGGCTGGCCCGGCGGTTCTGCTGGGTTACGCTCTCGCCGGGATTATCGCCTTCCTGATCATGCGCCAGCTCGGCGAGATGGTCGTTGAAGAGCCGGTGTCCGGCTCCTTCGCACATTTTGCCTATAAATACTGGGGGCCGTTCGCAGGTTTCCTCTCCGGCTGGAACTACTGGGTGATGTTCGTGCTGGTGGGCATGGCAGAGCTGACCGCCGCTGGCATCTATATGCAGTACTGGCTCCCGGACGTGCCAACGTGGATTTGGGCCGCGGCCTTCTTCATCATCATTAACGCCGTTAACCTTGTGAATGTGCGCCTGTATGGCGAGACCGAGTTCTGGTTTGCGCTGATCAAGGTGCTGGCGATTATTGGCATGATCGGCTTTGGCCTGTGGCTGCTGTTCTCCGGTCACGGCGGCGACCGCGCGAGCATCGACAACCTGTGGCAGCACGGCGGCTTTCTGGCGACCGGCTGGAAAGGGCTGATCCTCTCGCTGGCGGTCATTATGTTCTCCTTCGGCGGGCTGGAGCTGATTGGTATCACCGCGGCTGAAGCGCGCGATCCGCACAAAAGCATTCCGAAAGCGGTCAACCAGGTGGTGTACCGTATCCTGCTGTTCTATATCGGCTCGCTGGTGGTGCTGCTGGCGCTCTATCCGTGGGTAGAAGTGAAATCTGACAGTAGCCCGTTCGTGATGATCTTCCACGATTTGAACAGCAACGTGGTCGCTTCGGCGCTGAACTTCGTCATTCTTGTGGCGTCGTTGTCGGTCTACAACAGCGGGGTCTACTCCAACAGCCGCATGCTGTTTGGCCTCTCCGTACAGGGCAACGCGCCGAAGTTCCTCACTCGCGTCAGCCGTCGCGGCGTGCCGGTCAACTCGCTGTTCCTTTCTGGCGCTATCACCTCGCTGGTGGTGCTGATCAACTATCTGTTGCCGAAAGAGGCGTTTGGCCTGCTGATGGCGCTGGTTGTCGCCACGCTGCTGCTTAACTGGATCATGATCTGCCTGGCGCACCTGCGCTTCCGCGCGGCGATGCGCCGCAAGGGGCGCGAGACGCAGTTTAAAGCGCTGCTCTATCCGGCGGGGAACTACCTCTGTATCGCCTTCCTCGGGCTGATTCTGGTGCTGATGTGCACCATGGATGAGATGCGCCTGTCAGCAATGCTGCTGCCGGTGTGGGTGGTGTTCCTGTTTATCGCGTTTAAGCTTTCACGAAGGTAAAAGCAAAACGGCAACCTGGTTGCCGTTTTTAGTGTTTGCACCCTCTCCCTGTGGGAGAGGGCCGGGGTGAGGGCACCAGACCGCACCACACTGTCCGCCTTCGCGCCCGGTGGCGCAGCCGTCACCCGACACCTCCCCTTCACCTTTATCGTGACTCCCCTCCCAATTCTGTTCCGATCCACAGGATCTTTATTTTGTAATCGATTACTTTTCATTTGAACGCATTTGTAATCGATTACTTTTTCCGGGTGAGGCTTATCATGGTGTCAACTGAGAGTAGTGAAAAGGCGATAGCGCAGCATCGGCTGCTGGTGCCGCGTCTGTCGCTGATGATGTTTCTGCAATTTTTTATCTGGGGTAGCTGGTCGGTCACGCTTGGCCTGGTGATGAGCCAGCACAACATGTCTTTGCTGATTGGCGACGCGTTCTCTGCCGGGCCTATCGCTTCCATTCTTTCGCCGTTCGTGCTCGGGATGCTGGTGGACCGCTTCTTTGCCTCGCAGAAGGTGATGGCGGTGATGCACCTCGCGGGCGCAGCGATCCTCTGGTTCGTGCCGGGGGCGCTGATTGCTGAGAACGGCGCGCTGCTGATTGGCCTGCTGTTTGGCTACACACTCTGCTATATGCCGACGCTGGCGCTGACCAACAACATTGCGTTTCACAGCCTGGCGAACGTGGATAAAACCTTCCCGGTAGTGCGCGTGTTCGGCACCATCGGCTGGATCGCGGCGGGCATTTTCATCGGCGTCACCGGCGTGGCGTCCAGCGTCACCATCTTCCAGGTGGCGGCGATAAGCTCCGTGCTGCTGGCGCTCTACAGCCTGACGCTGCCGCACACGCCCGCGCCAGCGAAAGGCCTGCCGGTGAAGGTGCGCGATCTCTTCTGCGCGGATGCCTTTGCGCTGCTCAAAACCCGCCACTTCTTCGTCTTCTCCGTCTGCGCGATGCTGATTTCCGTCCCGCTCGGCACCTACTACGCCTACACCGCCTCGTATCTGGCGGATGCCGGGATTGCCGACGTCAGCACCGCCATGTCCTTCGGGCAGATGTCTGAGATCGTCTTCATGCTGATTATCCCTCTGCTGTTCCGCCGCCTGGGCGTGAAATATATGCTGCTGATCGGCATGCTGGCATGGTTCGTGCGTTATGCCATGTTCGCGCTGGGCGTCAGCGAGGAGGGGCGCATTCTGCTGTATCTCGGCATTCTGCTCCACGGCGTCTGCTACGATTTCTTCTTTGTCGTCGGCTTTATCTACACCGACCGCGTGGCGGGCGAAAAGGTGAAAGGCCAGGCGCAGAGCATGATCGTGATGTTCACCTACGGCATCGGCATGCTGCTCGGCTCGCAGATTTCCGGCGCGCTCTACAACCGTCTGGTGGCAGGGCAGACCGTGCCGCAGGCGTGGGTCACATTCTGGTGGATCCCGGCGGTGGCTGCCGCGGCGATCGCGCTGATTTTCCTTCTCACGTTTAAGTATGACGATGACAAGGCGTAACGTTCAGGAGGTGGTATGAGGACAATGAAAGGACCGGGCATTTTTCTGTCGCAGTTTATTGGCGGGGAAGCGCCCTTCAACACGCTCGACGGGCTGGCAGGATGGGCGGCGGGGAAGGGTTACAAAGCGGTGCAGATCCCCTGCAACCATCCGCATATCTTTGATGTGGAGAAAGCCGCAGAGAGTCAGGCCTACTGCGATGAAATCGCGGGCAAGCTGGCCGCGCATGGGCTGGTCATCAGCGAGCTGTCGACCCATCTGGAAGGGCAACTGGTGGCGGTAAACCCGGTTTACAGCGAGGCGTTTGACCACTTCGCCCCTGCTTCCGTGCGCGGTAACGAGGCGGCGCGTCAGGCGTGGGCGACGGAAAAGCTGAAGCAGGCGGCGGTCGCCTCGGCCCGATTAGGCCTGAAAGCACACGCCACCTTCTCCGGATCGCTGGCCTGGCCGTTTTCCTATCCGTGGCCGCCGCACAACGAGCAGCGCTTTCAGGAGGCGTTCCAGGCGCTGGCGACCCGCTGGCGGTCGATTCTGGATACCTTCGACGAGCAGGGCGTGGACGTCTGCTTTGAGCTGCATCCGGGGGAAGATCTGCACGACGGCGTCACCTTCGAGCGTTTTCTGGCGCTGGTCGACAACCATCCGCGCTGTAATATTCTCTACGATCCAAGCCATATGCTGCTCCAGCAGATGGACTATCTGGCCTTTATCGATATCTTCCATGCGCGCATTAAAGCGTTCCACGTGAAGGATGCCGAGTTCCGCCCCAGCGGGCGCAGCGGCGTCTACGGCGGCTACCAGCCGTGGATCAACCGCGCCGGACGCTTCCGCTCGCCCGGCGACGGACAGATCGACTTTAAGGGCATTTTCAGCAAGCTGACCCAGTACGACTACGACGGCTGGGCGGTGCTGGAGTGGGAGTGCTGCCTGAAGGATGGCGATACCGGCGCGAGTGAGGGCAGCGAATTTATCCGCCGTCATATCATCCCGGTTTCCGGACGGGCGTTTGATGATTTCGCCGCAGGGGGCTGCCATGATTAACGTCGGGATTATCGGCAGCGGGTTTATTGGCCCGGCGCATATTGAGGCGCTCAGGCGTCTCGGGTTTGTGCAGGTGGTCGCGCTCTGTGACGGCTCGCTCGTTAAGGCGCAGGAAAAGGCGCTCCAGCTCAATGTGCCGCACGCCTGTGCCAGCGTGGAGGAACTGCTCGCGCTCCCTGATTTGCACGCGGTGCACAACTGTACGCCGAACCAGCTGCACGCGGAGATTAACCGCCAGATCCTGCGTGCGGGCAAGCACGTGTTTTCCGAAAAGCCGCTGTGCATGACGCCGGACGAGGCGCGCGAGCTGGTGGCGCTGGCGGAGCAGGCAGGCGTGGTGCATGGCGTGAGTTTTGTCTATCGCCAGTTTGCGATGGTGCGCCAGGCGGCGAGCATGATGCGCGCGGGCACCCTCGGGCGGCTGTTTGCCTCGCACGGCAGCTATTTACAGGACTGGATGCTGCTGGAAACCGACTACAACTGGCGGGTGGATGCCGCGCTCGGTGGCGCGTCGCGGGCGGTGGCGGATATCGGCTCCCACTGGTGCGATACGGTACAGTATGTGACCGGCAGGCGTATTACCGGGGTGATGGCTGATTTATCCACCGTCTGGCCAACGCGCAAGGCCAACTGGGGCGGTCATCAGACCTTCTCCCATGACGAGCAGGCGGAGTATGAAGACAAACCGGTCACCACCGAAGACTTTGGCTCGGTGCTGTTCCGCTTTGACGACGGCAGCAAGGGCAGCTTTAGCGTCTCGCAGGTGAGCGCGGGGCGAAAAAATCGCCTGACCTTTGAAATTAACGGCAGCGAGCAGTCGGTGGCGTGGGATCAGGAAATCCCGCAGCAGCTGTGGATCGGCCATCGCGCCAGGGCAAACCAGATACTCAGCGACGATCCGGGCCTGATGAACCGTGACGTGGCCGACAGCGCCCACTTCCCCGGCGGGCACATTGAAGGCTGGCCGGATGCCTTTAAAAATATGATGGCGCAGTTTTACCGTGCCGTGCAGGCGGGCGCGATGCCGGATAATCCGCAGTTTGCCACCTTCCACGATGGCGCCTGTGTGATGTATATCATTGATGCGATTATGAAAAGTCATCAGCAGCAGCGCTGGGTGCGCGTGGAATACTGACGCATTGCCCGGTTCGCCGGGCAATCAATTTATGGTAGCCTGCACAAAACGCTAACCGCAGGATGTATCGTCGCTATGTCAATTCAGAAAATCGCTCAACTGGCCGGGGTATCCGTAGCAACGGTCTCCCGCGTACTGAATAACAGCGATACCGTGAAGGCGAAAAACCGCGAGCGCGTTTTGCAGGCGATCCAGGAGAGTAACTATCAGCCCAATCTGCTGGCGCGTCAGCTGCGCACTGCCCGCAGCTATATGATCCTGGTGATGGTCTCGAACATCGCCAACCCGTTCTGCGCCGAAGTGGTGAAGGGCATTGAAGCCGAGGCAGAAAAGAACGGCTATCGCATTCTGCTGTGCAATTCCGGCTCGGATATTGAGCGCTCCCGCTCGGGCTTAAGCCTGCTCTCCGGCAAAATCGTCGACGGCATTATCACCATGGATGCGTTCTCGAAACTGCCGGAGCTGGCCGCGCTGATTGGCAACGCGCCGTGGGTGCAGTGCGCTGAATACGCCGATGCGGGCGCGGTCTCCTGCGTGGGGATTAATGATGTTGATGCCTCCCAGCACGTTGTCAGCCAGCTTGCCGACGGGGGCCGCAAACGCATTGCGCTCATCAACCACGACCTCAGCTACAAATATGCCCGTCTGCGCGAGCGCGGCTATAAGAGCGTCATACACCTGCGGGATCTGGACTATCAGGCGGTGGAGTATGCCAGTGAACTCAGCTCCGGTGCGGGCATGGCGGCGATGCAAAACCTGTTAAAAGCAAACCCGCCGGATGCGGTATTTGCCGTTTCCGATACGCTGGCGGCGGGGGCGCTGCGCGCCATTCAGCAGGCAGGGCTGCGGGTGCCAGAAGATATCGCGGTGGTCGGCTTTGACGGCACTGAGCTGGCGGAGATGATTTCACTCACCACCATTGAACAGCCGTCGCGGGATATCGGGCGCAAGGCGGTCGATCTGTTACTGAACGAAATCGACAACCCGGATGCGCCCACGGAGAGGGTCATGATGGACTGGCGCTTTATTTCCCGCGCCAGCACCTGATTATCTGGCGATAACGCCAGCCAGCGAGCGAATATCGTTTCCGGTTGGCGACTGGTGAATACGCAGGCCAAATTCATCCACCACCGCGAAAATATGATCGAAGATGTCGGCCTGAATATCTTCGTATTCCGCCCAGATCACCGTGTTGGTAAAGGCATATATTTCAATCGGCAGCCCGTTGGCATCCGGCGCGAGCTGGCGCACCATCAGCGTCATATCTTTACGAATACGCGGGTGGTTACGCAGATATTCATTCAGATAGGCACGGAAGGTGCCGATATTGGTCATCTTGCGCAGGTTTAATACCGATTCCCCTTCGCCGTTCTGCTGATTCCACAGGTTAATTTCCTCATGACGCGCGGCCAGATACGGCTTCAGCAGTTTCGCCTGAATCAGTTTCTGCTGCTCCTGCTCGTCGAGGAAATGAATGCTGGTGGTATCGATATTCAGGCTACGCTTGATGCGGCGACCACCGGAGGCGGACATGCCGCTCCAGTTGATGAACGCATCGGACACCAGCGCCCAGGTCGGGATGGTGGTGATGGTGTTATCGAAATTGCGCACTTTAACGGTGGTCAGGCCGATGTCGGTCACCGTGCCGTTGGCGCCGTACTTCGGCATCTCCAGCCAGTCGCCGAGCTTGAGCATGTCGTTGGCGGAGAGCTGAATGCCCGCCACCAGGCCGAGTATCGGGTCTTTAAAGACCAGCATCAGAACGGCAGCCATCGCACCCAGGCCGCTTATCAGAATGGCGGGTGACTGACCGATCAGCAGGGAGATAATCAGTATCCCCACCAGAATGGCACTCACCAGCTTGATGCCCTGGAATATCCCCTTCAGCGGCAGCTGCGAGGCGGTGGCCATTTTCTGCGACAGATTGAAAATCACGTCCAGCAGCGAGAAGAAGGAGAGCAGGGCATAAACCATCACCCACAATTTCGCGCAGGTGGTGAGTAATTCCGCCGCTTCGCTGCCTTTTTGCAGCCACAGAACCGCCTGAACGTTGACGATTATCCCCTGGAGGGTAAACGCCAGACGGTGAAATAATTTGTTCTGCGTAATGATCTGCAACCATAAATGACTGCTGGCCTGGGCGCGTTTCTCGAATGCGCGCAGCACCACTTTGTGCAGAATAAAATGAACGATAATGGCCGTAAGAAAAATAATACCAAAGATAATCACTAAAGAGGTGGTGTGATTAATTTCAATCCCTAACTCTTCAACCTGAGCAATTAATTCCTGCATAACGTCTCCTGTATTGATGCAGCCCCATAATGGCGGCTGCGGATCTATTATGCAAATTCAGGCAGTTTTATTTTGTCGCCGGACAGGCCTTGACGACCGGTAAACACAGACGATGGCGCATACGCAGCGTGACCAGCGCCAGCACCACCATCATGGCCGTTTCCACCATCAGGAAGACGTTTACCGCCTGGGTGTAATCTCCGTGATGATTTTGCAGCCCGTGCAGCAAAATCGCGCCGAAAATGGCCGGGCCAAGCCCCAGCGCAGCCTGTTGCAGCGTGCTTAAAATCGCGCTCGCGGCCCCCGCGTCGTCAGGCTGAATATCGCGCATCCCGATGCGGTAGAAGCTGTTTACAATCAGCGCCTGCCCGTAACCCACCAGCCCGGTGGCCGGGGCCAGCGTCAGCGCGGTATTCTGCATTCCCCAGTGACGGAACGTGGCGATCAACGCCACCAGACCGACAAGCTGAATCGCAAGCCCGGTCAGCAGGATGGCGCTGGTGCTGTAGCGGGCAATCAGGCGTGGGGCGAACCAGGCAGAAATAAAATAGGTGACGCCAAGCGCGATAAAGCTGTTCCCTGACTGCCACGGCGCCATCCCCAGACCGCTTTGCATGGTCAGCGCCATACAGAACATGAACCCGGACCAGACGCTGAAAAAGAGTATCCCGATCAGCACGCCAAAGCGGATGCTGCGCAGCTGCAACAGGCGCGGGGCGATGAGCGGATGGGCATTCTCACGCTCTTTTTTGCGCGCGTTCAGCACCATCAAACAGGCCAGCGGCACAATCGCCAGCAGTGCGGTCTTCAGCGGCCACGACCAGTGCCACTGCGGGCCGAGCGCCATCGGGAACAGCAGGCAGCACAGTATCGCCGTCAGCAGGACAGTCCCGGTCCAGTCAATGCGCGACGGCGTGTCGCGGCGGGTTTCCGGCACGTAGCGACGGCTCAGCGCCAGCACCACCAGACAAATCGGCACGTTGATAAAGAAGGCGTTGCGCCAGCCCAGCCCGGCGATGTCCGCCGACACCAGCCAGCCGCCACCCATCTGGCCGACGATAAATGCAATTCCGCCGATCCCCCCGAACAGGCTGATCGCTCTGGCGTGTGCCGTTCCTTTTAACGTCACATGCAACGTCGCGAGAATTTGCGGCATGATCAGCGCGGCGCCCGCGCCCTGAAGAATGCGCGCGCCAAGCAACTGTTCGATATTGCCCGCCATGCCGCACAGCAGCGAGGCCAGGCCAAAACACGCCACCCCCCACATAAACAGGCGACGGCGGCCAAGGTTATCGCCCAGCTTGCTGCCGGGTGCCAGGCAGACGGCAAAGGCCACGCCGTAGAGGGCGACGATCAGCTCCAGTTCGGTGGCGGTGGCGTGTAATGAATGGGTGATGGAATCCAGCGCCACGTTGGTGATTGAGGTATCAATCAGCGGCAGCATCTGGCCGGTTAACAGCAGTATCAGGCCCGCACGACCCGGTGAAACAACTGACGTATTCATGATGACTCCATTGCGTCAAACAGCGTAGAGTCGTAGCATCAACCATCTGATAAACGGGTACCAGTTCTTGCTTATACTGGTACTGGCACTACCATGCAGGAGATGTTATGGCGCTGATGTCTGAACCTGTCACCTCTCTCCAGGATGACACCCGCAAGCAACTGGGGGCGTTTTTGCGTGCCCGGCGCGAAAGCCTCGATCCGCAGCGTCTCGGCTTACCGCGCAGCGGCCGCCGCCGCACGCCGGGCCTGCGCCGGGAGGAGGTGGCGATGCTCGCGGATGTCGGCGTGACCTGGTACACCTGGCTGGAGCAGGGCCGGGACGTCAATCCGTCCAGCGCGGTGATGGCCGCCATTGCAAAAGCGCTGCAATGCACCCCGACCGAAGCCCGACATCTTTTTGTGCTCGCCGGTTTGCCGCCGGGCGAAGCCCCGCAGGCGGTGTGCTGCGAGGGGATCAGCGAAGGCACGCGTCTCCTGCTGGATACCCTGATGCCGAAACCTGCCAGTATTCAGAAACCGAATTTCGATATCGTGGCGTGGAACGACAGCTTCGGCCACCTGATGGGCGTCGATTTCAACGCCATCCCGCCGGAAGATCGCAACTGTATTTACCTGTTCCTCACCCATCCGGCGTGGCGCGCGCGGCTCGGCAAACGTGACGACGTGCTGCCGATTTTCGTCTCCTACTTCCGCGCGGCCATGGCTGAGCACCGTGGCGACCCGCTCTGGGAAGCGAAGCTGGCGCGTTTTTTTGCGGTGTCCGAAGAGTTCAAAACCCTGTGGCACCAGCGTAACGACGTGCGCGGTGTGGAGAACCAGCTCAAGCTGTTCACCCATCCCGAGCTGGGGGATTTTCATCTCCAGCAGATGTACTGGTACTCTGCGCCGCGAAACGGATCGCGGCTGCTGGTCTATTTACCCGTGGATGAGGCAGGGGAGAGGGCGATGGCGTGGCTGGCGGAGCAGGGGAAATAAGTTTTTTGCGCGGGGCTTTCAGAGAATAAGAGCGGGCTCTGATAAGCGGATGAGACAGGTATAAGGTGGCGTTTAACTTAAACCAACCGACTGAATCGACATCATTTCGATGAGGGATTAAGTCGACTATACTCACGCCATGAGAAACAACAAATGTCGCCACTGATGATTGATTCCGCAGATTTCAGCCAAAAACTCGGCCTTATCTCCCGAAACGTCGAACACACCGAAGCGTTCCTGGCACGAGGTACGGCGGATTTTCATCTGCCGGGGTTTTTGCTGCCTGTGGGATACCGGCTCCTGAAATCGCGTTATGGTGATGAATATCGTCTCGTGACCACTGATGACGGCAAACCTTATACGGCGTATGCCGTAAAGCTTAAATTTCATAAAGAAATTACCTTTCCCCACGGTGCCGCCACGCAGGTGATGGTGTGGCGTACACCGCGTGCCGTTCATCAACGCGTGATAAGCGGGTTGCCACAACTCTTTTTTCAGTGGGTGCTAAGCGAATACGACATCGTTGTCTCTGACAGTGAACAAACGGGAGACGGGCAACGGTTCTGGCTGCGCATGATCGACTGGGCGTTTACCATGAACTATCGCATTAGCGTGGCGGACGGTACGGTGGGAGAAGAGTGGACGTTAACGCCCGTAAATTCCTACGCTGAGCTGGAAGAGCGCTGGATTGCTTTTGCCTGGGGAAACGATCGTGAGGTCCATCCGCATCGCAGGCTTGTCATCAGTAAAGCGTAACGGGCCGCATGCAGCGGCCCATTTTCATTAGCATTCAGTCACAATCGTGCTCAGCGGCAGACGAGATTTCGGCAGCGTGGCGTTGAAATCTTCCACGCTGTGATGCCCGACCGGGACCACCACCAGGCTGGTGAAGCCTTTCTCTTTCAGGCCAAACTCTTCATCGAGGATCGCGGCGTCAAACCCTTCGATGGGTACCGCATCCAAGCCCATCGCGGCCACGCCCAGCAGGAAGTTGCCGACGTTCAGGTAAACCTGCTTCGCCATCCACTGGTCGTCATCTTTCAGATCCACGCGGTGCATGTCGGCAAAATAGCAGCGGCCTTTGTGGTTCGCGGCTTTTGCTTCTGGCGTGGCGAAACGGCCGTCAGCCTCTTCCTGATCGACAACGCGCTCAAGCCAGGCATCGTCCATCGCGGTTTTCGCGCAGAACACCACCACATGAGAGGCATCCAGCATTTTGCGTTCGTTAAACACATAGGTGCCCGCCGCGGATTTTGCCACGCGCGCTTTACCCTCTTCAGTGCTGGCAACAATAAAGTGCCACGGCTGGGAGTTGGTGCTGGACGGGCTGTATTGCAGCAGCGTTTTGATTTTTTCCGCTTCTTCTGCGGTCAGTTTTTTGGCTGGGTCGAACGCCTTGGTAGAGTGGCGTTTCAGGGCGACAGAAATAATATCCATAACAACTCCTGGTGATGAAATTCGCCCGCGGGCGGGCGTGAAAGGAAAGCAGATTACCGCGCGAAGCGGGAAAAGATAAGTGCGATTCGAGCGCTTATTCTGTTCGTCTGAGACGAACAATCAGGCTGGCCGTATCCACTTCTGATCTTTTTTCGGCAGTTTATCAACGACCAGATTCCACGAATCCGTAATCAGGTCGGTGACCAGTTCAGGCGTGATGTCGTCCGTGCCATAAAGGGAGATCCAGTGTTTTTTATTCAGATGGTAACCGGGCTCCACGCCACGGTAGATCTGCTGATTGAGCAGCGATTTTTCCGGATCGGATTTCAGGCTGACGTGGGCCCGACCGTGTGCCGTCGCCATCAGCATAAAAATTTTCCCGCCCACCTTAAACACGTCATACTCCGGGCCAAACGGCCAGCAATGTTCGGTAAAAGGCATCTCCAGCGCGACGCGTCTGGCATGTTCCTGCAAGGATTTACTGTCCATGGTTATCTTCCTCAGCAAGCCCGCGCCACATGGCTTCAAAGCCCAGCGCTTTAAAATCGACGGCACGGGACGGATCGCGCGCGGCAAACTCCATGGTGGTTTCAGCCAGCGATAAGAACATTGCATCACCGAAGGTCTTAAACTCGTCAGACATAAACACCGGGCGGATCGAACGACGACACAGTTCATGCAGTTCCGGGAACATGTCTTTCACCGCCTGCTCGGTTTCGGCGTTTAGCTTTTCACTGACGCCAATCTGACGGATAGCCGCATGCGCCAGGGGGTTACGAATGCCCCAGTCCACATAGCTGTTCCAGATATTGCGGGTATGCTCTTTTGGCTCGGTGATGGTCCGATCGAGATTCGCCAGCATGGTCTGGCAGAGATCCTGCTTCAGATGCAGGTAGAGGGCATTCAGCAGATCGTCTTTGGTAGCAAAGTAGCGAAACAGTGTCCCTTCAGCGACGCCCGCATTACGGGCAATTAACGCCGTTGAGGCGGCAATACCTGACTGCGCAAACGCAGCCGTTGCTGCTTCCAGTAAGGCCTGTTTTTTATCTTCACTCTTCGGACGTGCCACTAAATTTTTCCTCCCGTCAATTGTAAAAGCCCTGATTGAAACACGAGCCTTGATACGCTGCAACGCGGAATGTCAAAGATCGAAAACCTTCTTGACGGCGTAATCATCCTATCTATAATGAGTGCTTACTCACTCATAATCAAGTATCACCCGCGCAAACCATCGGATGGGGCGCGTAGGCGGGTCAGGAAATGAAAAAGCCTCTATTCATCTGCGTGGTGTTAGTCATGATTATTGCTTCAGCTGCCAGTTTACCGTTTGTACTGAATGCCGGATTTGGTCAGCCACCGCAGGGTGCGCAGCTCTCTGAAGTGGAAGCCTCTCCGCACTATCGCGACGGGCAATTCCATAACACGCTCCCTACGCCGGGCTTTACCGGGCAACAAAATATGCTGGTGGCATGGTGGCAGTTCCTTACCCGTAAAACCGAAAACGCCCGTCCTGCGCAGCCGCTGCCGCTGGTGAAAACCGATCTGGCGAGCCTGTCGCCTGAACAGGACACGCTGGTGTGGCTCGGTCACTCTTCCTGGTATATGCAGCTGGCGGGGAAACGCATCCTGATCGATCCGGTACTGAGTAGCTACGCCGCACCGTTCTCCTTCCTCAATAAAGCGTTTGCGGGGGAGTACCCGTGGCGTGCGGAGAGCATGCCGGAGATCGACCTGCTGATTATCTCCCACGATCACTATGACCATCTGGATTACGCCACCATCAAGGCGCTGCTGCCGAAGGTTAAGCGCGTGGTCACCCCGCTGGGCGTGGGGTCGCATCTGCGCTACTGGGGGATGAACCCGGAGATTATCGACGAGCGGGACTGGAACCAGTCGGTGCATATCAGCGATGCGCTGACGGTGCACGTTCTGCCGGCGCGCCATTTTTCCGGGCGCGGCATTAAGCGTAATCAGACCCTGTGGGGCAGCTTTATGTTTGTCACCCCAGAGCGAAAGGTCTACTACAGCGGAGACTCCGGTTACGGCCCCCACTTCAAAGCGATTGGCGAGCAGTTTGGCGGAGTGGACTTAGCCATCATGGAAAACGGCCAGTACGACCAGGACTGGAAGTACATCCATATGCACCCGGCGGAAACGGCGCAGGCCTCGGCAGATCTCAATGCCAAAGCGGTCGTACCGGGACATAACGGGCGTTTTGTGCTGGCGAAACATACCTGGAACGATCCACTGATCCAGCTGGCGAAAGCCAGTAAGGATAAAAACTACCGGCTGCTGACGCCGGAGCTGGGCGAGCCCGTGCGGGTGAGTGATACCACGCAACAATTTCGCGAGTGGTGGGAATAATGTTTAAGCGAGAAGCAGAGGGGGAGAGCAGCATGACGATTTCCGCTCAGGTCATTGATACGATTGTCGAATGGATCGATGACAACCTACACCAGCCGTTACGCATCGAAGAAATTGCCCGCCACGCGGGTTACTCAAAATGGCATTTACAGCGGCTGTTTATGCAGTACAAAGGCGAAAGTCTGGGGCGCTACATCCGCGAACGCAAGCTGCTGATGGCGGCGCGCGATCTGCGTGAGTCAGACGAGCGGGTGTACGACATCTGCCTGCGCTACGGGTTTGACTCGCAGCAGACGTTTACCCGCATCTTTACCCGCACCTTCAACCAGCCGCCCGGGGCGTATCGCAAAGAAAACCACGGTCGGGCGCACTGAAAAACATCCCCTCACCCTAACCCTCTCCCAAAGGGGAGAGGGGACGATTACACCCTCGCCCCTTTGGGGAGAGGGCCGGGGTGAGGGGATCAGACCGCACCATGCTTACCAGCTGTAATTCACCGTCGCCGTCACCGTCCGGCCAATCCCGTAGAAGCACGCCGTATCGCTTGCGCACGACGCCACATACTTCGTGTCTGCCACGTTATTGACGTTGAACTGCACGCTTGCCCCTTTCAGGCTGCGGTTCATCTCGCCCAGATCGTAGCGCAGCATCGCGTCATACAGATCCACCGATGGCACCTTAAAGGTGTTCTTCGCATCGCCGTAGCTGGTGCCGATGTAGCGCATCCCCACGCCAGCGGTCAGGCTCTTCAGCGCGCCGCCCGGAACGGTATAGCTGGCGAACGCCGATGCCATATGCGCCGGAATGCGCGCAGGCGTTTTGCCTTCAGTTCCCGCCACCGTGGTGCTTTCGGTTTTTGCATCGGTGTAAGTGTAGGAGCCAATCAGGTTGATGTTATCCATCAGCGTGGCGTGGATTTCCGCTTCAGCGCCTTTCGAACGCACCTTGCCCGCATTTTCGAACCAGCCTTCAGCGCTGTTATAGGTCGCGACGTTGTCCTGAGTTAAATCGTACAGCGCGAGGGTCATCAGCGTGGTGTCGACCGGCTGATATTTCAGGCCAATCTCGGTCTGCTCCCCGGTAGTAGGCTTAAATGGCGTAACGCCCGGCGCACGGTTGGTTTGCAGGTTCGGTTCAAACGAGGTGCTGTAGCTGACGTACGGCGACAGGCCAGAATCAAACGCGTACAGCAGGCCAGTGCGCCAGGTAAATTTGCTGTCGTTCTGCTGGGTAACGCTGCTGTCGGTGAAGTCGTTGGTACGCACTTCGCTCCAGTCGTAGCGCCCGGAAACCAGCCACTCCCAGTTGTTCCAGCTCATCTGATCCTGAAGATACAGGCCCATCTGGTCGAGATTTTGCTGCTCGTCGGACGCTGTTTTGAAGGTGCTTTCATTCACGTTCACGCCGTAAACCGGGTTTGTCCAGTCGAGGTCATACTGTGAGCCGCTCCCGCGCGCCAGCAGCTGTTTATCCTTACTGGTCTTGTAATCAAACCCGCCGAGCAGGGTGTGGCTGACGCTTCCGGTCTCCAGCAGATATTCCAGCTGGTTATCAAGGCCAAATTCGTTGGTCGTGCGCTCTTCACGCTGGGCGCGACGGGTCAACACCGTGCTGTTGGCCGCGCTGTTGGCGTAAACCAGATAACGATATTTCTGCTTGATGGTGGCGTAACGGGCGTTCTGGCGGAAGGTGAGGTTGTCGGCGAACTGGTGTTCCAGCTCGTAGCCAATCATCGTCTGCTCGCGCCAGGACTGATTGTAATTCGGATCGCTGACGTTAAAGTCGCGCGGGATGTATTTCCCGTCGACGCTTTTCACCGTACCGTAGGCGGGCAGGAAATTGCGGTATCCGGCATCCGGATCTTTCTGGTAGCTGGTCAGCAGCGTAAAGCGGGTCTGATCGTTCGGGTACCAGGTGATCGCCGGGGCGATCGCCATCCGCGTCTCTTTATAATCGTCCACCTGATTATGCTGCGTACGGGCGATACCGTTCACGCGATACAGCACGCGGCCGTCGTCGCTCAGCCTGCCGCCGAAATCAAACGCACCTTCGGCGAGATCGTGATTGCCGGTGCGGAACTGCACGTTGTGAATGGCCTCCGCCGTCGGGCGCTTGCTGGTCATGCTGATTAACCCGCCAGGATTCACCTGTCCAAACAGCACCGACGCCGGGCCGCGCACCAGCTCCACGCGCTCCAGCAGCCACGGGTCAACTGTGCCCGTCTGTGAGGAAGCCGTTGCGCCAAAGCTTAAGCCGTCGAGGAATTTCGGCACATAGCTAAATCCGCGCACAAACACCTCGTCGTTACGGTTAGACGAGCCCCGGTACTCGGTAAACACGCCCGCCGAGTAGCGCAGCGCCTGCGAAACGGAGGTGACGTCCTGCATGTTCATCTGATCGCGGGTGATCACCGATACCGACTGCGGCGTCTTCACGATCTCCGCGCTGGTCTTGGTGGCGGAGAGCGTTTTCGTCGCCACAATGCCTTTTACGGGCGCAGTGGGCTCTTCACTCACGCCCTGCGTCACCGTAATCGTTTCTTCTTTCGTTTCTGCCTGAGCCGCGACGCTGGTCGCCGCCAGACTCAGCAGCCAGAGCTGCATTATCTTATTATTTTTAAACATTTTTATTGAACGTCCTTGGTTGCTATCGCCATAAAAACACCGGTAAATCGCCGTTGATGATATTGCAAATTATTACCATTTGCATTAGCGTTGTTAACAAATTTCGTTGGGGAATAAGCGGTAATGAAGAGGGTATGGAGTGGGTTGCTGTTGGGGATCGGCGCGCTGCCCGCCGTGGCGGCAACGTGCGAGCAGTCGTCCCGGCAGGGCGATATTCAGGGAAAGTTTGATGCCAGCGGCGAAGTCTGCTTCTCCCTGCCTGAATTAGGTGAAAATTACGTTTCCGCCACGCTGCATGGCGTGACGGATGCGCGCCTGCTGGACGGACAAAACCGCCGCATTCGCACGCTGGTCGAAAACGGTCCTGCCGACGGGGAACACACGCTGCTGTTTGCTCTGCCGGTGAAACAGAACACCTCGCTGGTGCTACACGGCGAAGCCGGAAAGCCGTGGCGTTTTCAGTGGCGAATGAAAGAGACCTCTCCGTTACCACGCGTGCAGATGCTGGCGCCAGAAAGCCCGACGCTGAAGGCGCTGGCAAACGACATTTCTGCCGGTGGAAGTACCGAGGCGTTCTGGCAGGCGCAGCGTCGACAGGGAACGCCGATGGTGGAGCCGGTAGATGCGAGCCATAAGCGCGTGACCTTTCTGTGGCGCGGCGCGCGGGATAACGTCTTCATTCTCGGCTCGCCGGCGGGGGACCACGATCCGCTGTTCCGCCTGGGCAACAGCGACGTCTGGTTCCGCAGCTACGTGGTCCCCGCTGATACGGTGATGCAGTACAAGCTCGCCCCCGATGTGCCGATCGTTGAAGGCTCTGCCCGCGATCAACGCCGCGCCATCCTGGTAAGCGCGCAGGCCGATCCGCTTAACCCGAATAGCTTTGGGGAGCAGAAGACCGATCGCTGGAATCGCTTTTCTCTGCTCGATCTCAGCCCGGCGCGCTACTGCTCCGTTCGGGCTACGGCACAGCCGCTGGTACACGGGACATTGAGTCGCCAGAGGCTGAGCAGCAACATCCTCGGCAATGCCCGCGACGTGATGATCTACCAACCGCGCGGCACACAGCCCGCACGCTGGACGCTCATCCTCTTCGACGGACAGGTTTATCAGGACGAATACCATTTTGCCAACGTGCTGGACGGTCTGATTGCCCGGCATCACCTACCACCGATTAACGTGGTGTTTATCGACAGCCTCGATCACGCCCGTCGCGGCAACGAGCTGCCGCCGAACCCGGATTTTGCTGACTTTATGGCGCACGAGCTGCTGCCGTGGCTGCGGGGGAAGGGCATCGGCATGCAGCGGCAGAAAACCGTACTGGCAGGATCAAGCTACGGGGGAATTGCCTCTTCATGGGTAGCGCTGCGCTATCCGCGCCTGTTTGGCAACGTGCTGAGCCTTTCCGGTTCTTACTGGTGGGCGCCAGAAGGTGACGCCCCAGGCTGGCTGACGCGTCAGTACCAACAGTCTCCACCGTATCCGGTGCGCTTCTGGTTACAGGCCGGGAAGTTTGAAACCACGGGGCCGGGCGGCGGTATCTATCGCACCACGCAGGATTTTGAACAGGTGCTGAGGGAAAAAGGCTATCGCGTCAGCTTCCACCCCTCATCCAGCGGCCACGACTACGCGGCCTGGTGTGAAGCGCTGATCCACGGGATGCGCGATCTCACTGGCTTACGACGCCAGTGAAAACCAGCGGCGCCAGATGAAACGCAGGATAAAGAATTCGATGGCGCCGAGCACCAAAAACCACAGACAGAACAGAATGGTGTACAGCTGATTCAGATCGACCATATGAAAGGTCTGAACCAGCTTCTGCGCCAGCACCAGACCCAGCGACGGCGCAGGTAACAGCAGGCAGGAGAGCAGGGCCATCAGCAAAATGCCCCCTGCGGTGAGCAGCGATTCTAACGGGTGTTTCATCGTAATGTTAATCGTCAGTTAAAAATGTCATTGTCCGGCATCCTGAAACGTAAAGCAATATCATCCCCGCTGGCAAAATTGGGTGAAAGGCCACCGTAATTCTGCGAATTAATAACAGAAAATAGATAATATTTTCGGGGCGATTAAATTAATATCGCGTTATGTAAATAAACGTCTTTCTCACGAAAATAATTTTACAAAGCTATAGGTGCTATATCCAATTAACGTCGCAATAACAATGGCTGCGACAATGTATAACGCCAGGCGCCGTCCGCGATAAATACCAAACATGCTTCCTCCTCGTTTAGTGTTGGTTTAGAAATATTTTGTAAAAATCAACGCATCGAAATAATTTTAATCAGTTTTGAATAACCGGGTAGTCAATATATTGCGGTAGATCAATTTAACCCGCAAGATTTAAAAATGAATTATTTAAAGCCAGAAAGGAATTCCGGCTTCCGTCCACCGGATATTGAAGGAAAAATACCATGACCAAAAAAAATTTCTCGCAGAATATGCCACCCGCAGGCGGGCAGGCGTACCAGAAGACCGTAGAGCAGGTGCTTGCTCAGGCGCAGAGCCAGGCTAATGGCCTGGACCGCGCCGAGGCGCAGGCACGTTTGCAGAAACATGGCCCGAACGCGCTGCCGGAGAAAAAAGGCAAGCCGGGCTGGCTGCGTTTTCTCGCGCATTTTAACGATGTCCTGATTTACGTCCTGCTGGCAGCCGCCGTATTAACGGCAGTAATGGGACACTGGGTTGATACGCTGGTTATTCTGGGCGTGGCGGTAATCAATGCCTTAATTGGCCACATTCAGGAAAGTAACGCGGAAAAATCCCTGAAGAGTATTCGCAATATGCTCTCCAGCGAGGCGCGCGTTATTCGTAACGGCAACCATGAAACTATCCCGACGACGGAAATCGTCCCGGGCGATATTATTGTGTTGCGCGCAGGCGATCGTATACCGGCGGATATGCGTTTAATCGAAGCGCATAATTTACGCGTGGAAGAGGCAATTCTAACCGGCGAATCTACCGTGGTGGATAAACACACGAACCCGCTGAACGGCGAATTACCGCTGGGCGACCGCACGAACCTGGTCTTTTCCGGTACGACGGTCAGCGCGGGCGGCGGCGTGGGCGTGGTTATTGCCACGGGCCAGGAGACCGAACTCGGCCACATCAACCAGATGATGGCGGGCATTGAAAAACACCGCACCCCGCTGCTGGTGCAGATGGACAAGCTGGGTAAAGCGATCTTCGCCATCATTCTGGCGATGATGGCCGCGCTGTTTGTCTTCAGCCTGGTGTTCCGCGAGATCCCGATGGGCGAGCTGCTGCTCTCCCTGATTAGCCTGGCGGTAGCCTCCGTGCCGGAAGGACTGCCGGCGATTATCTCCATTATCCTCTCCCTGGGCGTGCAGGCGATGGCGCGCAAGCGGGCGATTATCCGCAAGCTGCCGACGGTTGAAACCCTGGGCGCGATGACCGTGGTCTGCTCGGATAAAACCGGCACCCTAACCATGAACGAGATGACGGTGAAAGCCATCATCACCGCCGATACCTGCTATCGCGTGGACGGCAACAGCTACGAGCCGGTGGGTAACATCTACCTCGAAGGCAGCGACGAGCCGGTGCAGATCCAGCCGGGCACCGTGCTGGAGCAGTACCTGCGCACCATCGACCTGTGTAACGACAGCCAGCTGATTCAGGACGAGCGCGGGCTGTGGGGCATCACCGGCGGCCCGACCGAGGGCGCGCTGAAGGTGCTGGCGGCGAAAGCGCACCTCGCGCCGGTCGAGACCACGCTGGTTAACAAGATCCCGTTCGACTCGCAGTACAAGTACATGAGCACCCACTACCAGATTGGCGGTGAGGAGCAGATTTTGATCACCGGCGCGCCGGACGTGATTTTCGCCCTGTGTGAGCAGCAGCAGACCCGCAACGGTGCGCAAGCCTTTGACCGCGCGTACTGGGAAACGGAGATGGAGCGCTATGCGCGTCAGGGGCTGCGCATGGTCGCCGCGGCGTTCAAGCCAGCGAACGGCGAGCAGGCATTAACTCACGACGACCTGAGCCACGGTCTGATCTTCCTCGGCATTGCCGGGATGATGGATCCGCCGCGTCCGGAAGCGATTGAGGCGATTAACGCCTGCCAGCAGGCGGGGATCCGCGTGAAGATGATCACCGGGGATCACCCGCAGACGGCGATGAGCATCGGCCAGATGCTGGGGATCACCAACAGCGAGCAGGCGGTCACCGGCTACCAGCTGGAGAAGATGGACGACGCCGAGCTGGCGGAAGCGGCGGTGAAGTATGACATCTTCGCCCGTACCAGCCCGGAGCATAAGCTGCGCCTGGTGAAAGCGTTGCAGGACAAAGGCGAAATCGTTGGCATGACCGGCGACGGCGTGAACGATGCCCCGGCGCTGCGCCAGGCGGACGTGGGTATCGCGATGGGCATCAAAGGCACGGAAGTGACCAAAGAGGCGGCGGACATGGTCCTGACGGACGATAACTTCGCCACCATCGCCAGCGCAGTGAAAGAGGGGCGTCGCGTTTACGACAACCTGAAGAAGACCATCCTGTTCATCATGCCGACCAACCTGGCGCAGGGGCTATTGATTGTGATTGCGCTGCTGGCGGGGAACATCATTCCGCTGACGCCGGTGCTGATCCTGTGGATGAACATGGCGACCTCCGCCACGCTCTCCTTCGGTCTGGCCTTCGAGGCCGCCGAGCGCAACATTATGCGCCGCCCGCCGCGTCAGACCGGGCAGCACGTGATGGACGCCTACGCCGTCTGGCGCGTAGCCTTCGTCGGCACCATGATTGCCATCGCCGCCTTTGCGCTGGAAGCCTGGCTGGCCCCGCGCGGCCACAGCGCGGAGTTCATCCGCACCGTGCTGTTGCAGATGCTGGTCTGTGCCCAGTGGGTATACATGATTAACTGCCGCAACACCGACGGATTCTCCCTCAACCGCGGCCTGCTGGCGAACAAAGGGATCTGGCTGGTAACGGGCGTACTGTTCCTGCTCCAGGCGGCGATTATCTACCTGCCATTTATGCAGATGCTGTTCGGCACCGAAGCGCTGCCGCTGCGCTACTGGTTCGTGACGCTGGCGGTGGCGGGGGTGATGTTCTTCGTCGTCGAAATCGAGAAGCGACTGACCCGCAGGTTCCGTAAGGCTGCATAACCTTTTGCCCTTACCCTAACCCTCTCCCTGTGGGAGAGGGAACTCTGACCTCCCTCTCCCACAGGGAGAGGGCCGGGGTGAGGGAAAACAACGCCGAGGTACTCCCATGAAATTCCCACTTCTGTTCGCGCTCCTCGCCTGCACCCTGCCACCCGCATTCGCCGCGGCCATTCCCGTGCGTGTCGCCACCGTGGAGCAGACCGCCCACGCCGCCGAGCGGCAAATTCCGGGCCGCATTGAAGCTATCCACACCGTTGAACTGCGCGCCCGCACGGAAGGCGTCATCACCAGAATCCACTTCCGCGACGGGCAGTACGTGAAAAAAGGCGACGTGTTGTTCGAACTGGACGACGCCGAGCCGCGCGCCGCCCTGCGTCTGGCGCAGGCCGAAGTGAGAAGCGCCGAAGCCACGCTGCGTCAGGCGCAGCAGCAGCTGTCACGCTTCGAAAGCCTGGGCAGCAGCAACGCCATCAGCCGCCACGACGTGGACAACGCCCGCATGCAGCGCGACGTAGCGAGCGCCGCGCTGGAGCAGGCGAAAGCCCGGCTCGAGACCCGCAGCGTCACCCTCAACTACACGCGCATTACCTCACCGATTGACGGACGCGTGGGGCACAGCAACTTTCACGTCGGCAGTCTGGTGAATCCTGCCAGCGGTGTGCTGGTGGAGGTGGTGCAGCTTGATCCGATCCGCATCGCCTTTGCGCTGGAAGAGGGCGCGTTTGCCACCAAAGCCGGACAGCATGCGGATATCAGCGCCATGAAGCAGGCCTGGCAGGCGCTGATTGACAGCAACGGCCAGCGCATCAGCGGTGAACTCACCTCCGTGGACAACCGCATCGACCCGCGCACCGCCAGCGTGATGCTGCGCGCCGAGTTCGCCAACCCGCGCCATCAGCTGCTGCCCGGCGGCAACGTGAACGTCTACCTGCGTCCGGTAAGCGAGCAACCGGTGCTGACTCTGCCCGCCGCTGCCGTACAGCAGAATGGCGACGGGTTCTTCGCATGGGTGGTTAACGCCGATGGCAAAGCCGAAATGCGTCCGCTGAAGGTCGCCGGGCAGATCGGCCAGCAGTTCCGGATTGCCTCCGGCGTGAAGCCCGGTGAGCGAGCGATTACTGACGGTGCGCAGCGCGTGCAGCCAGGCGCAGCCGTCCAGATACTGAATTAAGGAGCCATCATGCTGACGTTTTTCATCAAACGCCCGCGCTTTGCGATGGTGATTGCGCTGGTCATCACCCTGCTGGGGGCCATCGCGCTGAGGATTATTCCGGTGGAGCAGTACCCGCAGATCACCCCGCCGGTCGTGAATGTGTCAGCGTCTTGGCCGGGCGCCAGCTCGGCTGACGTGGCGGAGGCCATCGCCACGCCGCTGGAAACGCAGCTGAACGGGGTGGATCATATGCTCTATATGGAGTCCACCAGTTCGGACGAAGGCACGTACAGCCTGAACATCACCTTTGCGGCGGGCACCGACCCGGATCTCGCCGCCATCGACGTGCAGAACCGCGTGGCGCAGGCCGTGGCGCAGCTGCCGACCGAGGCGCAGCAAAATGGCGTGCAGGTGCGCAAGCGCGCCACCAACCTGATGATGGGGGTAAGCCTTTACTCACCGAACAACACCCACACGCCGCTGTTCGTCAGCAACTACGCCAGCACCCAGGTGCGCGAGGCGCTGTCGCGTCTGCCGGGCGTCGGGCAGGTACAGATGTTTGGCGCACGGGACTACAGCATGCGCATCTGGCTGCGTCCGGACCGCATGAACGCCCTGAACGTGACCAGCGATGACGTGGCGCAGGCGCTGCGCGAGCAGAACGTGCAGGGGGCGGCAGGCCAGGTCGGCACGCCGCCGGTGTTTAACGGCCAGCAGCAGACGCTGACCATTAACGGGCTGGGGCGCTTAAACCAGGCCGACGACTTTGCCAACATCATTATCCGCGCCGGGGAGATGGGTCAGCTGGTGCGCCTGAAGGATGTCGCCACCATCGAGCTTGGCTCGCGCAGCTACAGCTCTGGCGCGCAGCTGAACGGGCACGACTCCGCCTACCTCGGTATCTACCCGACGCCGTCTGCTAACGCCCTGCGCGTGGCCGATGCGGTGCACGCGGAGCTGGAACGGTTATCCACGCGCTTCCCGGACGATCTGGTCTATGAAGTTAAATTCGACACCACCTCGTTTGTGGCCGCCACCATCAAAGAGATTGGCGTCTCGCTGGCGCTGACGATGCTGGCGGTGGTGGTCGTGGTGTCCCTGTTCCTGCAAAGCTGGCGCGCGACGCTGATTGTCGCCCTTGCCATTCCGGTGTCGCTGGTGGGCACCTTTGCGGTGCTCTATACGCTCGGCTACTCCGCCAATACGCTGAGCCTGTTTGCCATCATTCTGGCGCTGACCATGGTGGTGGATGACGCTATCGTGGTGGTGGAGAGCGTCGAAACGCTGATGGCGGAAGGGCAGAGCCGTACGGCGGCGACCGCGCTGGCGCTGCGCCAGATTGCCGGGCCGGTGATTGCCACCACGCTGGTGCTGCTGGCGGTGTTTGTGCCGGTGGCGCTCCTGCCGGGGATCGTGGGCGAGCTGTACCGCCAGTTCGCGGTGACGCTTTCGACTGCCGTCACGCTCTCAAGCCTGGTGGCGCTCACCCTGACACCCGCACTCTGCGCGCTGCTGCTGCGCCCGCGCCCGGCAAAGCCCGCCGCGATTTTCCGTGGATTCAACCGCGGGCTGGACGCCACGCGCACGCTTTACACCCGGATCGTGAGCGTGTTCAACCTCCGTCCGTGGCTGGCGCTGCTGGCCACCGCAGGCGCGACGGCGGTGGTGGTATTCAGCTTCATGTCGATGCCAAAGGGCTTCCTGCCCCAGGAGGATCAGGGCTACTTCTTCGCCAGCGTCCAGCTGCCGGAGGCAGCCTCGCTGGAGCGCACCGAAGCGGTGATGACCACCGCGCGCGAGCTGATCGCTAAAAACCCGGCGGTAGAAGACGTGATTCAGGTCTCCGGGTTTAACATTCTCAATGGCACCAGCGCCTCCAACGGCGGGTTTATCTCCATCATGCTCAAAGACTGGAGCGAGCGTCCGCCGCTGGATGAGGTGATGGGCACCCTTCAGCGCCAGCTGCTGGCCCTGCCGGAAGCCACCATCATGACCTTTGCGCCGCCGACGCTGCCGGGGCTGGGCAACGCCTCCGGCTTCGACCTGCGCATTCAGGCGCAGGCGGGGCAAAGCCCGGCGGAGCTGGAGCGCGTGACGCGTGAGGTGCTGGCGAAAGCCAACCAGCACCCGCAGCTGAGCCGCGTGTTCACCACCTGGAGCAGCAACGTGCCGCAGATGACGCTTACCGTTGACCGCGAGCGCGCGGCCCGCCTCGACGTGCCGGTGTCGCGCATCTTCAGCAGCCTGCAAACCGCCTTTGGCGGCACGCGCGCCGGGGATTTCAGCGTCAACAACCGCGTCTACCACGTAGTGATGCAGAACGAGATGCAGTGGCGCGAGCGCGCGGAGCAAATCAGCGACCTGTTCGTGCGCAGCAACAGCGGCGAGCGGGTGCGTCTGAGCAACCTCGTCACCATCACGCCGACCGTCGGCGCGCCATTTATTCAGCAGTACAATCAGTTCCCGTCGGTATCGGTGAGCGGCTCGGCAGCGGAAGGGGTGAGCAGTAGCACCGCAATGGCGGCGATGGGCGAGATTCTGGCGGAAAACCTGCCAGCCGGGTACGACTACGCCTGGAGCGGCATGTCGTATCAGGAGCAGCAGACCGGCAATCAGGCGATATGGATTGTGCTGGCGGCGGTGGTGATGGCGTGGCTGTTCCTCGTCGCCCAGTATGAGAGCTGGACGCTCCCGGCGAGCGTGATGCTCTCGGTGCTGTTCGCCATCGGCGGGGCGCTGGTCTGGCTGTGGCTGGCGGGCTACGCCAACGATGTGTATGTGCAGATTGGTCTGGTGCTACTGATAGCCCTCGCCGCCAAGAACGCAATTCTTATCGTGGAGTTTGCCCGCGCCCGGCGCATGGACGGAATGGCGATTGTCGATGCCGCACGGGAGGGGGCCTCGCGCCGCTTCCGCGCGGTAATGATGACCGCCGTGTCGTTCATTATCGGCGTCCTGCCGATGATGCTGGCGACCGGGGCGGGCGCCCAGAGCCGCCGCATCATCGGCACTACGGTGTTCAGCGGCATGCTGGTGGCGACGGTAGTGGGGATTCTGTTCATCCCGGCGCTGTTCGTGCTGTTCCAGCGCCTGCGCGAGTGGGGCCACGGCCTTACGGACTCGTCGCCCACAGCTCACAGTGCTTCTGCACCAGAGAAATCAGCGAGCCGCCATCGGCAATAAAGTCCCGCATGCGCTGCGCCTCGCTCTTGCCCTGCTTTAACAGCAGGGCAATCTCATTGATTGCGCTTGTCGCGCCGAGCTTCTCGGCCGACGGCGCAACCTGCTCCAGCAGCCAGGCGATATCTTCCGCCACGGTTTTGTGCTCGCCGGTATGCACGTCCGTCAGAATGCCTTCCAGCCCGTAGCGACAGGCCTGAAAACGGTTAAAGCGGTACAGCAGAAAATCCCGTTCCTGATGCTTATACGGCCGCGCGGTCAGCAGCCAGTGCGACGTCGCCTGAATAAGCCCGGCGATGTTAATGGCGTGGCCGAGCGTCAGCGGCGTATCCATCACCCGCACCTCGACGGTGCCGAAGTGCGGGCTGGGGCGGATGTCCCAGTGCAGATCCTTAATGCTGTCGATCATGCTGGTGGAACTCAGGCGGCGGAACAGCCCCTCGAACTCCTGCCAGCTGTTGACCCACGGCATCTGGCCGTTATCCGGGAACCCGGAGAAGATGTTGAGCCGCGACGAGGAGAACTTCGTGTCGGTGCCCTGCATGTACGGCGAGGCGGCCGCCAGGGCGATAAAGTGCGGCACAAAGCGCGACAGGCCGTGCAGGAGATAAATGGCGTCATCCCCGGTCCGGCAGCCGACGTGCACGTGCTGTCCGAACACCGTCGCCTGCAAAATCAGATAGCCAAAGCGCTCCAGCGTGACGTTATAGCGCTCGTCGTCGCACACCTCCTGACGCTGCCACTTCTGGAACGGGTGCGTCCCGCCGCCGCAGATCTGGATGTGCTGCTCCGCCGCCGCGCGCAGGATGCTCTGCTGCATCACCGAGAACTGCGCCGCCGCCTGGTCAATGGTCTGGCACACGCCGGTGGCGATTTCGAGCATGCTTTCGGTGATGTCGTGTTTGACTTCGCCCCCTTTGATGTCGTCTTTGACGGCGGCGATGAGGGCAGAGGAGTCCTGGCTCAGATCGTAACCCGGCGGATTAACCACCTGGAGTTCGAGCTCAATGCCGAGGGTATAAGGTTCAGAGGACTTGAAATCGGGTAAGGGCATGGCGCACTCCGTTGTCTGTTATGAGTTGAGTATAGACAATGGGCGTGGCGCGCTCTTTTCAGGGTGGTATAACTGATAGCAGGCTTAGCAAAAGGGGAGTGATCCATGTCTGACTATCCAACCATTGCGCTGACAGGACCCGGTGCAATTGGGACCACCATTGCCGCGGTGCTGCATGAAGCGGGCCGCACGCCGCTGCTGTGTGGTCGCACCGCGCATCCGGAACTGCGCCTGCGTCACGATGAGGATGAAATTGTGGTGCCTGGTCCGGTACTCACCGATCCCAGCGTCATTACGCGCCCCGTTGACCTCGTTTTTTTGGCGGTAAAAACGACGCAAAATGCCGACAGCGCCGGTTGGCTGCGCGCCCTGTGCGATGAAAACACCGTAGTCTGCGCGCTGCAAAACGGCGTGGAGCAGAAAGCCCAGCTTGCGCCTTTGGTCAATGGCGCAACGGTGCTGCCGTCGGTGGTGTGGTTCCCTGCGCAGCGCGAGCCGGACGCCTCTGTCTGGCTGCGGGCTAAACCGCGCCTGACGTTACCGGACGTGCCGCAGGCGCAGCGGGTGGTGGAGGCGCTTCGCGGCACGCGCTGTGACGTTGAGCTCTCGACAGATTTCACTACTGTCGCGTGGCGCAAGCTGCTGCAAAACGCGGTCGCCGGGCTGATGGTGCTGGCCAATCGCCGCGCCGGAATGTTCAGGCGCGAAGATATCAGCGAGCTGGCGCTGGCCTACCTGCGCGAGGGGCTGACCGTCGCCCGCGCCGAAGGGGCGAAGCTGGACGATGCGGTGGCGGAGGAGATCCTGGCGAACTTCCAGCGCGCGCCAGTGGATTTGGGCACGTCGATCCTCGCCGATCGTCAGGCGGATCGCCCGATGGAGTGGGATATTCGCAACGGCGTGATCCAGCGCTACGGCCGCAGGCACGGGATTGCGGTGCCCATCAGCGATGTGGTGGTGCCGCTGCTGGCGGCGGGGAGCGAGGGGCCGGGTTAACGGCCGCTGTTTTTCCGTTCGGCAAAGTAATGGGCGGCCGTGCTGCCCATCGCTTTTATAAACAAGGTGATAAACGCATTCATACCTGAGAGTGGCGGCGGGCCGATAGAGAGGGAGGGAGATGAATATGAATGTCCGCTCTGTGCCAATGACGGACGTTGGTTCTTTCCAAAGCGCCGTAGAACGATTCTTTTGAATTAATGATTTAGAGTAAATACGCTCACATTGATTGTCTTAACCATTCACCGTGCGTAAGAGAAAAAAGCAGGCTCGGCGGCGCGCCTTTCACATCATGAATTTCTTTGATGTATTGCAACCCAGCTTTTTGAAGGACTTTCTGCGATGCCACGTGGTTACCTCTCACTACGGCAGATATCTCGGTTAGCTTTAATTCACAAAATCCATATCTGACAGAGTTTTTCGAAAACTCTGTCGCCAGACCTTTTCCCCATGCCTCGGTGGCGAAACGATATCCTAAATTATTAATTAATAAATTCGCATAACTGCTGATACTCAGACCGCCAAAACCGATGATTCTTTCCGGGCTATCCTTCAAAGAGATTGCCCAGTTTCCAAAATTGTGAGTTTCCCAGTGGTTAATCCAGCGAGCTAAAACAGTTTGTGCATGCTGTATGTCAGGATACGGCCCTGCTGGGTTAAAGGTGTTCGTAGCCGGGTCACCATAAATTCTGAAAAGGTCATCCAGGTCAGATTCAGTTACGCGACGAAGATACAGTCGGGTGGGGTGAAGTTGCAAAACTACTTCCTTAATAAAGAGTCATTAGCAAAGTTGGATAACTGTTTTTATAGTAAGGAAAAAGTAGGTTCGCAACTTCTCACGCATCATTTACTTTACAGAGCTGTTGGCAAAAATTTCGATGCTGGATACAGATTTGAATATCGCTATGTCCGCTTCTCGATCTTAACGGACATTCAACAAACAACTCTATTCTTTTAGTAAGGCCAAAGTCCTGCTTTTTACCCAACAGAGCCCCGGCCTCCCATCACCCGCCTCAGTGCGCCTGGATATAAGGCTCCTTCACAAACTCCGCCAGCAGCCAGACCATATCATGCAGCAGCCCGGTGAGTTCTTTCGCCACGCTCACAGGCAACGTCCCGCCCATCACCGCCAGCGTTAACGCCACGGCATAGTCCACCTGCAACGCCGTATCCTGCCAGCAGTCCGGCACGCAGGAGGCGATCTTTTCCCCTGTGATCAGCTGTTCAACCAGATACGAAGGCAGTTCGGCATCGCAGCATTCCCGCAGCCGCTTCAGCGCTGCCAGCAGTTGCTTACAGAGCGTGGCAAATGTCACCGCATCGTCCGTTTCCACCAGTACGCTTACGTACGCCGCACAGGTGTCAGCCAGTTCAAAGAGATCCGCAGAATCGGGAAGTTGCAGGTGAAGAAGGTGATGAACAGCGCTTTCTTCAGCGTGTACGTATGAAAATCCAGGGGTAGTCGCCATTTAGCATCCTCGTTGTCCAAAAAATGTCATGTTATGCTAACGGGTTCCTACGCCCGGTTACGGATGTGCCGCAACGCAGGCACTTTACGACCGCGGAGAAGGGATGAAAAGGGATAACCCTGAATTACATAAGGTTGCTTAAAAGTTTGCGAGGCGGCTTCCAGAAGGGCATTGCCGGGTGGCGGCTGCGCCTTACCCGGCCTACAAAACCGCCAACCAGCCAACCAACCCGCGACACGAAGCGTAGGTCCGCGCAAGCGCAGCGCCGCCGGGCACAGCCGCACCGTCGTTACCCCTCGCTCATCATCGCCAGAAACCGCTTCACCGTCCGCGAACGCTCAAAGCGCCGCCAGCAGAGCGCGATATCGGTATAAAGCTCAGGTGAGCGCAGCGCATGGTAGGTGACATTCGGCGGAGAAATAGCGGCCATGGATTTCGGCACCAGCGCGAATCCGCCGCCAGCGGAGACCATGCTCAGGGAAGAGGAAAGTTGTGAAGATTGCAGCGTATGTTGCATATCGATCCCGGCCCGCTCGCAGCTGCCGTAAACGCGGTCATACAACCCCGGCGCGACCTCCTGGGGGAACAGCACCACCGGCGTATCCCGCAGCTCGTCCAGCGCCAGATCGCCACACGCCGCCAGGGGATGATCGCGATGCAGCGCCACCACCATCGGCTCCCGATCGAGGATTTTTAACTCAAACACCTTGCTGCTCTCGCACGGCAGGCGCACAAAGGCGATATCCAGCTCACCCTCCGCCAGCATCGTCGTCAGCGACGACATATTGGCTTCCACCTGGTGAACCTGCACCGCCATGTTCTGCACCTGAAACTGACGTATCAGGGCGAAGATTTTAGGATGAAAAGCATCTGAACTGGTGATGCCAATCGACAGGCTGCCGTTCAGCCCGCGCGCGATGCCCCGGGCTTTCTCCAGCGCGGCATCGCTCAGCGCCAGGATCTTACAGGCGTCCTCATAGAAGGCTTCTCCCGCCTCGGTCAGCTCCACGCCCCGCGTCAGGCGCCTGAACAGCGGCGTGCCCACCTCCTCTTCGAGCCGTTTGATCTGCTGGCTCAGAGGAGGCTGTGAAATACCCAGCGCTTTGGCCGCCCTGGTGAAGTGTCGCTCGCGTGCTACCGCGACAAAATAGCGCAGATAACGAAGTTCCATATCAAAAACGTCTCAAACCAGCATGGATTCTATATTGGAACTCTCTGCTGAATCGGGTCAACATTTATTTAACCTTTATAAATAAAGTTGAAGAGGACGGGCATGATGATGCATTCATCTGCATGCGACTGTGAGGCGAGTTTATGCGAGACCCTGCGTGGGTTCTCGGCTCAGCATCCTGACAGCGTGATCTATCAGACATCGCTAATGAGCGCCCTGCTAAGCGGCGTCTACGAAGGGGAGACGACCATCGCCGACCTGCTGGCACACGGTGATTTTGGTCTCGGTACCTTTAACGAGCTGGACGGTGAAATGATTGCCTTCAGCAGCCAGGTGTACCAGCTGCGCGCCGACGGCAGCGCCCGCGCCGCGAAGCCGGAGCAAAAAACGCCGTTCGCGGTGATGACCTGGTTCCAGCCGCAGTACCGCAAAACCTTCGACGGGCCGGTCAGCCGTCAGCAGATCCACGACGTGATCGACCAGCAGATCCCCTCCGATAACCTGTTCTGCGCGCTGCGCATCGACGGCAATTTCCGCCACGCGCACACCCGCACCGTACCGCGCCAGACGCCGCCGTACCGGGCGATGACCGACGTGCTGGATGACCAGCCGGTGTTCCGCTTTAACCAGCGCGAGGGCGTGCTGGTGGGGTTCCGCACCCCGCAGCATATGCAGGGCATTAACGTGGCGGGCTATCACGAGCATTTTATCACCGACGACCGTCAGGGCGGGGGCCACCTGCTCGACTATCAGCTGGAGAACGGCGTGCTCACCTTCGGCGAAATCCACAAGCTGATGATTGACCTGCCCGCCGACAGCGCGTTTTTACAGGCCAACCTGCACCCCAGCAACCTTGATGCGGCTATCCGCGCCGTCGAAAACTAACAGGAGAACTACCGTGAACAGTGAGAAACAGTCACGTCAGTGGGCGCACGGCGCCGATATGGTTGTCGGCCAGCTGGAAGCGCAGGGTGTGAAGCAGGTGTTCGGCATACCGGGCGCAAAAATCGACAAGGTCTTTGACTCCCTGCTGGACTCCTCCATCGAGATTATCCCGGTGCGTCACGAGGCGAACGCGGCGTTTATGGCGGCAGCGGTAGGGCGGCTAACCGGTAAGGCCGGGGTCGCGCTGGTCACCTCCGGGCCGGGCTGCTCCAACCTGATCACCGGCATCGCCACCGCCAACAGCGAAGGTGACCCGGTGGTGGCGCTGGGCGGGGCGGTGAAGCGGGCAGATAAAGCGAAACTGGTGCACCAGAGCATGGATACCGTCGCCATGTTCAGCCCGGTCACCAAATACGCCGTCGAAGTTAATTCACCGGACGCGATTGCCGAGGTGGTGTCGAACGCGTTTCGCGCCGCAGAGCAGGGCAGGCCGGGCGGGGCGTTTGTCAGCCTGCCGCAGGATATTGTCGACCAGCCCACCACGGGGGCTATTTTACCCGCCAGCACCGCGGCGCTGATGGGCCCGGCGCCGGAGTCAGCCATCAACGACGTGGCGAAGCTTATCGCGAAGGCCAAAAACCCGGTCATCTTACTCGGCCTGATGGCCAGCCAGCCCGCCAACAGCGCCGCGCTGCATAAGCTGCTGGAGAGAAGCCGTATTCCGGTCACCAGCACCTATCAGGCCGCCGGGGCGGTGAATCAGGAACACTTCACCCGCTTCGCCGGACGCGTCGGCCTCTTTAACAACCAGGCGGGCGACCGGCTGCTGCATCTGGCGGACCTGATTATCTGCATCGGCTACAGCCCGGTGGAGTACGAGCCGTCCATGTGGAACAGCGGCGACGCCACGCTGGTGCACATTGACGTACTGCCCGCCTATGAGGAGCGCAAGTATGTTCCCGATCTGGAACTGGTCGGGGATATTGCCGCCACGCTGAATCTGCTTGCCAGTCGAATCGAGCACAAACTTGAACTCAGCCAGCGCGCCTCGGAAATTCTTGTCGATCGCCAGCATCAGCGGGACCTCCTCGACCGTCGCGGCGCATCGCTTAACCAGTTTGCTCTGCATCCGCTGCGCATCGTGCGCGCCATGCAGGACATCGTGAACAACGACGTGACGCTCACCGTCGACATGGGCAGCTTCCATATCTGGATCGCCCGCTACCTTTACAGCTTCCGGGCGCGTCAGGTGATGATCTCCAACGGTCAGCAGACCATGGGCGTGGCGCTGCCGTGGGCGATTGGCGCGTGGCTGGTCAACCCGGGGCGCAAGGTGGTCTCGGTCTCCGGGGACGGCGGCTTTTTGCAGTCGAGCATGGAGCTGGAAACTGCCGTGCGCCTCAACGCCAACGTGCTGCACATCATCTGGGTGGATAACGCCTACAACATGGTGGCCATCCAGGAAGAGAAAAAATACCAGAGGCTGTCCGGCGTCGAGTTCGGCCCGGTCGATTTCAAAGCCTATGCCGACGCGTTCGGCGCAAAAGGCTTTGCCGTCGAGAGCGCCGATGCGCTCGAACCGACGCTGCGTGCGGCAATGGATGTCGATGGCCCGGCCGTGGTGGCCATTCCCGTCGACTACAGCGATAACCCGCTGCTGATGGGCCAGCTCCATCTCAGCCAGATTTTGTGAATCAATATAAGGACAGAGAAATGCAAAAAGTGGCTCTCGTAACCGGCTCCGGCCAGGGGATTGGCAAAGCGATCGCGCTTCGCCTGGTGAAGGATGGTTTTGCCGTTGCTATTGCGGATTACAACGAAGAGACGGCGAAAGCGGTCGCGGATGAGATCACCCGTAACGGCGGGAAGGCCGTCGCCGTGAAGGTGGACGTCTCTGACCGCGAGCAGGTGTTCGCGGCGGTGGAAAAGGCCCGCACCGCGCTGGGCGGTTTTAACGTCATCGTCAATAACGCCGGGGTGGCGCCGTCCACGCCCATCGAATCCATCACGCCGGAGATTGTCGACAAGGTCTACAACATCAACGTGAAAGGGGTGATCTGGGGCATTCAGGCCGCGATCGACGCGTTCCGCAAAGAGGGGCACGGCGGCAAGATCATCAACGCCTGCTCCCAGGCGGGCCATACCGGTAACCCGGAGCTGGCGGTCTACAGCTCCAGCAAGTTCGCGGTGCGTGGCTTAACCCAGACCGCTGCGCGGGATCTCGCGCCGCTGGGGATCACCGTTAACGCCTACTGCCCGGGGATCGTCAAAACGCCGATGTGGGCGGAAATCGACCGTCAGGTCTCCGAGGCGGCGGGTAAACCGCTCGGCTACGGGACAGAAACCTTTGCCAAACGCATCACGCTTGGCCGTCTGTCCGAGCCGGAAGATGTCGCCGCCTGCGTCTCATACCTGGCCGGGCCGGATTCCGACTACATGACCGGTCAGTCGCTGCTGATTGATGGTGGGATGGTGTTCAACTAAATTCTAATAAGCTCTGACATGAACTTTCCCCTGCTCCCGTGCAGGGGCTTTTTTTTGTCTCCTCAGCCATTGTGCATTACACTGCGCGCTGCAAAACTTTAGTCTTGAGATCTGACAGGCGGTAACAGCGATGAACGGTACAATCACAACGTGGTTTAAAGATAAAGGCTTTGGATTTATCAAAGATGAAAACGGCGACAACCGCTATTTTCATGTGATTAAGGTCGCCAACCCTGATCTGATTAAGAAAGATGCGGCGGTGACCTTCGAGCCAACCACCAACAGCAAAGGCCTTTCCGCGTATGCGGTGAAGGTGATCCCGGAGAGTAAGCATCTTTATATTGCGGGCGAGCGCGTGAAGCTCACCTCAATTAAATCCTTCGTGGTGTTCAGCGAGGAAGAACCCGTTGAGACCAAAATCGACAAAGAGAATGCGGTGCTGTCGGTGGGGCTGCTGATGAACAGCATCAAACCCAAAACCGAGAAAAAGCCGGGCGAAATGCGCACGGTGAAGAAGCTGGCGATCACTACCTTCCAGAACACGACGCTGATCTTCACTGAAGATGAGATCGACATTGATGCCACGGTGAAGCTGCTGAAGTGATTTTTTGCCGGGTGGCGGCGATGCCTTACCCGGCCTACAAAATGCGTGCGGCATTCGCCGCCGCACGGTTTACCCCATCCTGTGCTCGCCCCGCAACATCGCCTCACGGTCAAACACCCGCTGGATCTCCCCGTGCGCCATAAATGCCGCCCGGTCGGACATATGCGCAATCACGTCCGCATCGTGGCTCACCAGCAGGTAGGTCATGCCGTGCTGCGCCTTCAGGCGGTTGAGCAGGTTCAGGATCTCCGCCTGCACCGACATATCCAGCGCCGAGGTCGGTTCATCCAGCAGCAGAAGCTGCGGGCGCAGCAGCAGCGCGCGGGCAATGGCCACGCGCTGACGCTGTCCGCCGGAAAGCTGATGCGGGTAACGCCTGCCCGCGTCGGCAGCCAGACCCACCTGTTGCAGCGCATCCGCCACCTTTTCGGCAACCTGGGTTTCGCCGTGGATATTTAACGGCTCCGACAGGGTGCGGGCAATGGTGTGGTTCGGGTGCAAAGACGCCCAAGGATCCTGGAACACCATCTGCACGTTACGGCGAAGCGCGCCTTCAAAACGTCGTCCCGGCCGTAAATTTTCCCCGAGGACGGAAATGTGGCCATTCCACTCGCGCAGCAGCCCCGCCAGCACGCGCAGAAGAGTCGATTTGCCGCAGCCGGATTCACCGATCAGGCTGAAGGTTTCGCCTTTTTCGATGGCAAAACTGGCGGCGGAAACCGCCGTTTTTTCACCAAAACTCACCCGGAGCTGGTTAACCTCAACGAGTGCCATTGTCGGCCTCCTTCCACGGTTGCGAACGGTCGAGCGTCGGCAGCATCTGGCCAAACGTCCCGGCGTTCGGGCGGCAGGTCCAGAGCGTGCGCGTGTAGGGATGGGTTGCCTGCGGCAACTGGCTCGCCGCCATTTCATCAACGTTCTCACCCTGATACATCACCAGCACGCGGTCACAGTGTTCCGCGACGAGCGGCAAGTCGTGGCTGATTAACAGCATCGCCATCTGCCGCGCCTCGCACTGCTGTACCAGCAGCTCCAGGATCTGGTTGCGCAGGCGTGCGTCCAGCGCGGAAGTCGGTTCGTCGGCGATCAGCACCTGCGGGTTGTTGATGAGCGCAATGGCGATCATCACGCGCTGGCCCATGCCGCCGGAGAGTTCGCCGGGATAGCGCTGGAGCACGTGCTCGTTCAGCCCTACGGCACGGATGATATCGTGAATGCGCGCCAGGCGTTCGGCGCGGGGCAGGCGCTGATGGAGGGTCAGCGCCTCATCAAGCTGGGCGGCGACGGTTTTCACCGGGTTTAGCGCGTAGCGCGGGTCCTGTAGAACCATCGCAATGCCGTTGCCGCGCAGCGCCTGCCAGCGGCGGCTGTTCAGGGTCAGCAGGTCGTTGCCAAGCACGTTAAGCCGCTTAGCGCTCACGATGCCGGGCTTGCGCACCAGCCCCATCAGGGCGCGGGCAGACATGGACTTGCCGGAGCCGGATTCTCCCACCAGCGCCAGCCGCTCGTTGCCAAGCGTAAAGCTCAGGTTGTGGACCACGCGCGCGGCGGGGTAGTCGATATTTAGCGCATCGACGATGACGCGGTGTTCAGTCATGCTGTGGCTCCAGTACGTCGCGCAGGCCATCGCCCAGCAGGTTAAAGGCCAGGCTGGCAAACAGAATCGCCCCGCCTGGAATGGCGGCAATCCACCACTGGTCAAAAATGACCTGCATGCCGTCGGCAATCATCGCGCCCCATTCCGCCATCGGTGGACGTGCGCCCAGGCCAAGGAAGCCCAGCCCGGCGGCGGCCAGAATGATCCCGGCCAGATCCAGCGCCAGCCGCACAATCGCGGAGGGCAGGCACAGGGGCAGAATATGGCCGACCAGCAGGCGCGGGCCGCGAATGCCCATCATCTCCGCGGCGGCCAGATAATCGCTGTGGCGCAGACGCTGGATTTCACTGCGCGCCTGGCGCGCATAGGCAGGCCAGGTCGTTAAAGCCAGCGCCAGCGCGCCGTTCACCAGACCGGGGCCGAGCATCGCGACAAACGCGAAGGCGAGGATCAGGCGCGGCATCGACATCACCACGTCGGTAAAGCGCATCAGGATGCGCTCCATCCAGCCGCCGTAGTAGCCTGACAAAATCCCCACCAGCAGACCGGCGGGGAGGGTAATTACGGTGACTAAGGCCACCAGCCCCAGTGCCGGACGGGTGCCGTAGATTAATCGGGAGAGCAGATCCCGCCCATAGCTGTCGGTACCCAGCCAGTGCTGCGCGTTGGGCGGTTGCAGACGCGCGGCGGCGTCCTGCCAGTTGGGATCATGCGGCGCAAGCCACGGCGCGAACAGGGCAATAAGCACCAGCAGCGCGATGGCGATCAGCCCGCAAAACGCGGCAGGGGAGCGGCGCAGGCGGCGTAAGAAGAGATAAAACGGCATTAGCGCACCCTGGGATCGGTCGCCCGCACAAGCAGGTCGGTAAGGTTATTGATCAGAACAAAGCAGACGCCAATCAGCAGCGTGCCGCCCATCACGGCGGTGGTGTCACCGGCGAACAGGGCCGTGGTGAGGTAGCGCCCGATGCCCGGCCATGAGAAGACGGTTTCGGTTAATACCGCGCCCTCCAGCATGCTGGTGTAGGCCAGCGCAATCACCGTCAATAGGGTACTGCGAATGTTCGGCAGCACGTGACGCAGCAGGATGGTCATCTCTCCGGCGCCTTTGGCGCGGGCGAGCAATATGTACTCTTTGTTCAACTCGCTCAGACAGGCGGAGCGCGTCAGGCGGGTGATACTTGCCAGCGAGTAGTAGGCCAGCAGCAGCACCGGCAGCACCAGGTGGCTGATGGCGTTGTGGAACGCCTCGCGGTCGCCGGAAAGCCAGGTATCAACCAGCGCAAATCCGGTTCGTGGCTCGACGGTGAATTGCCAGATGTCGTCCAGCCTGCCGGGGCCGGCGCTCCACTGTAGCTTCGCGTAGAACAGAGCCAGCATCAGCAGGCCGAGCCAGAATATCGGCACCGAATTGCCGAGCAGGGTGAGCGTTCTGATCGCTAAGTCCAGTGGCGAACCGGCGTAGCGGGCGCACAGCACACCCGAAATCACGCCGAGTACCGTGCCGATAATTAGCGCCAGCGTTGCCAGTTCCAGCGTGGCGGGAAAGGCGTGCAGCAGGTCCTGCAATACCGGCTGACCGGTAGCGCTGGCGGTGCCTAAATCACCGTGAGCGAGGTTTTGCAGGTAGTGCCAGAACTGCACGGGCAGGGGCCGATCCAGCCCAAGCTGGTGGCGAACCTGATCGTAAGTGGACTGGCTGGCGTGATCGCCGACGATCTGCAATACGCGATCGACCGGGGAAAAGGCAGAGAGCGCAAACGTGACCAGCAGTAGCCCGAACAGCGTGAGCAGGAGAGTCAGCAGACCCTGAAGCACGCGGGTGGAAAGTTGTGGCATGGGAAATCTCTTTATGCCGGGTGGCGGCTTCGCCTTACCCGGCCTGCAAAAACCAGGAACGTAGGCCGGGTAAGCGCAGCGCCACCCGGCAACAAGGGCTACTTCGTAACGCGATCGTACCAGACCATATCTGCGTTCAGCCCCTGCTGATACCCCTTCACGTTATCGCGCACCACGATCTGGGTTTTGCCCTGGTCAACGAACACATACGGCGAGTTATGCTGTAACTGTTCCTGCATCTTCTTATACAGATCCAGACGTTTTGCCGGATCCGGCTCGGCAACCGCCGCCAGCGTAGCGTTGTTCAGCTCCGGAATTTTCCAGCCGTTAAGCCCGGCCACGGTGCTGGATTTCCCGTCATTCCATGCGAAGGCGCTGGCGTTGGAGTGCGCATCGAAGTAATCCGGGATCCACAGACGTATGGCCGCCTGATGCTGTTTCGCACGCACGCGGGCGTACACCTGGCTACCCGCCGCGGGCAGCAGATCCACCTTCACGCCGCCCTGAGCGAAGCTCGCCTGCATGGATTGCGCGATGGTGATGAACGGCGGTTTATTCTCTACGTCCAGCGTGAAATGCGCGTCTTTGATGCCCGCTTTGGCGAGGATCGCTTTTGCTTTTGCCGGGTCAAACGTGAACGGATTGTCTTCCAGCGCGCCCGGCAGGCCGACCGGCAGGAAGCTCTGATGAACAAAATACTGGCCTTTCAGCAGGTCTTTGGTGATGCCTTCATAATCCACCAGCCAGCGCGAGGCTTCCCAGAACGCAGGATTATTCAGCAGCGGGTTGGCGCTGTTGCCGGTGTTAAACACCAGATAGTTTTGCTCGGCAGAAGGAATGCTTAGTACCTTCACGCCCGGCTTGCCGCTGAGGGCGCTTATCTGGTCTGCACCCAGATCGCGCGCCACGTCCGCATCACCCTGCTGGATCAGCAGGCGGCGGGAAGCGGGATCGGGGACGTTTTTAATGATGATGCTTTTAAGCTTCGGCGCACCGCCGGGGGCGGATTCGTTGGCTTCCAGCACGATGGCCTGATGCGGCTGGTAAACGCGCATTTTGAACGCGCCGCTGCCCGCAGAGTGCATTTTTAACCACGCGTTGCCGAAGTCGTTATCCTTCACGTTCGCCGCAACCTGTTTTTCATCGACGATGGAGGCAATCGGCGTGGAGAGAATATTCAGTGCCACCGCCGGGCTGACGTCGGCCGTCCAGTGAAGCGTGAGGGTATGGTCGTCCACTTTCTTCAGCTGGCTGGTGATGTTGCTGGCGTCCCAGCCCAGTACGTTGAGGATAAACGCCGGAGATTTGTTCAGCGTCACGGCGCGGGTATATGAGAAGATCACATCTTCCGGGCGCAGCGGGTTGCCGGAGGCGAATTTCGCATCGGGCTTAAGTTTGATGGTCAGGGTTTTTGCTGCCGCGTCCGCTTCCCAGCTTTCGGCCAGAACCGGGGTGATTTTTTCCGGGTTATCGCGGTCCGGCTGTACCAGACGCTGATACAAACTCGGTACGGTCTGGATGCTGGAAAGTTCGTTGGCTTCGGCCGGGTCAAGGCTCACGATATCATCCAGACCCTGGGCGACAACCAGCGTGTTGGGTGGGGTAGCGGCGTGAGCAGCGCTGGAGAGCGCAGCCAGCACCAGTAACGGCAGCAGTTTTTTAGTCATAGCGATCCCTGAAGAAAATATATTGTGATTGTTTTATGCACCGTTACGGTAGGCTGGCTGAGGATTTCCTCAAAGTCGAAATTCTGCTTTGCTTATGCCATCCGGGAATAACGCATTCGGTCTGGTTATGAGTCACCTCTCTTTGCGTTCGCTTTTTAACCTGCTATAACAAACTCCTTACCTTTCAGGGAGTCACCGCCGTGCCCGAAATCAATCAACATGGTCAAACCGTTAACGATATTGTCCCGGACTGGAAATGCGCCCGCGCGTTAACCCGTACCCTGCTCACCGGGCAGTATTGCCGCCTGGAGCCGCTGGATGCCGACCGCCATTCGGCTGATTTGTTTGAAGCCTATGCGCTGGGTGACGACAGCGACTGGACGTGGCTTGCCAGCACCCAGCCTGAGAGCGTTGAGGCCACTGCGCACTGGGTGCTCGGAAAGGTGCTGGATGACGACCTGGTGCCCTTTGCCGTCATCGATCTGCGCACCGAAAAGGCGGTAGGGCTGGTCAGCTATATGGCGATAGAACGCTTTCAGGGCTCGGTTGAGATCGGTCACGTCACCTGGTCGCGCAGGATGAAGGGCACCCGCGTGGGTACCGAAGCGGTGTGGCTGCTGCTGAAAAATGCCTTTGAGCATAAATATCGTCGACTGGAGTGGAAGTGCGATTCGATGAACATCGCCTCACGCAACGCGGCGGAGCGGCTGGGGTTTGTCTGGGAAGGGCGCCTGCGCCAGAAGCTGGTGCGCAAAGGACGCAACCGCGACAGCGATATGCTTTCGATTATTGACGGCGAATGGCCGCAGCGCGATGCAGAGCTGCGCGCCTGGCTGGCGGCGGAGAATTTTGACGGGGAAGGACGGCAGGTTAAGCGGCTTGAAGCATTTCGGAAATAATTTCCCCTCACCCTAACCCTCTCCCAAAGGGAGAGGGGACGATGACACCCTCTCCCTTTGGGAGAGGGCCGGGGTGAGGGGAGACGTTCGCACTCAGCGGCGAACCGGCGCCCCGTTCGCCACATAATACGCCGCCGTGCTCTTCGCCAGCGGCTCGCGCCCGCGAATGGCGTCGGCAATCTTTTCGCCAATCATGATGGTGGTGGCGTTCAGGTTGCCGGTGATAATCTGCGGCATGATCGACGCATCCACTACGCGTAACCCTTCCAGCCCGTGAACCCGGCCTTCGCCGTCGACCACCGCCATTTCGTCGTAGCCCATTTTGCAGGTGCCGCACGGGTGGAAGGCGGTTTCGGCGTGGTTACGCACGAACTCGTCCAGCTGTTCGTCGGTCTGGCATTCGATGCCCGGGCTGATTTCACGACCGCGATACTTGTCCAGCGCAGGCTGGTGCATGATCTCGCGGGTGATGCGGATCGCGTCGCGGAACTCCTGCCAGTCCTGCTCGTGGGACATATAGTTGAACAGGATCGCCGGATGCTGGTGCGGATCGCGCGACTTGATGCGCACGTGGCCGCGGCTCGGCGAGCGCATGGAGCCAACGTGGCACTGGAAGCCATGTTCTTTCACCGCGTTCGAGCCGTTGTAGTTAATCGCCACCGGCAGGAAGTGATACTGAATGTTCGGCCACTCGAACTCCTCGCGGCTGCGGATAAACCCGCCCGCTTCGAAGTGGTTGCTCGCGCCCACGCCTGTGCCTCCAAACAGCCACTCCGCGCCAATCTTCGGCTGGTTCCACCATTGCAGGGCAGGGTAGAGGGAGACCGGCTCCTTACATTCATACTGAAGGTACATCTCCAGGTGATCCTGCAAGTTTTCCCCCACGCCGGGTAAATCATGCACCAGCGGGATATCAAACTGCTTCAGTAGTTCAGCGTTGCCCACGCCGGAGCGCTGGAGGATCTGCGGAGACGCGATAGCGCCCGCGCACAGCAGTACCTCTTTCTTCGCTGTCGCTTTTGACGGAATGGTGCTTTCGCCTTCCAGCCACTCGACGCCCACCGCGCGCTTGCCGTCAAAGATTATATGATCGGTCATGGCGTGGGTGCGGATGGTCAGGTTCGGGCGTGGTTTGGCCTGGTCCAGATAGCCGCGCGCGGTGCTGGCGCGTCGGCCCTGCGGCGTGACCGTGCGGTCCATCGGGCCGAAGCCTTCCTGCTGATAGCCGTTGAGATCGTCGGTGCGCGGGTAGCCCGCCTGCACGCCCGCCTCTACCATCGCTTCAAATAGCGGGTTCACGCCCGGCTTAGAGGTGGTGACGCTCACCGGACCGTCGCCGCCGTGGTAGTCGTTCGGCCCCACGTCGCGGGTCTCTGCCTTGCGGTAGTAGGGCAGGCAGTTGAGATAGCTCCAGTGCTCCAGACCCGGTTCTTTCGCCCAGTTGTCCAGATCCATCGCGTTGCCGCGCACGTAGCACATGCCGTTGATCAGCGACGAGCCGCCCAGCCCTTTACCCCGTCCGCACTCCATGCGGCGGTTGTTCATGAAAGGCTCTGGCTCGGTTTCATACGCCCAGTTGTAGCGCTTACCCTGCAACGGGAAGGCCAGCGCAGCAGGCATCTGGGTGCGGAAGTCAAAGCGGTAGTCCGGCCCGCCCGCCTCAAGCAGCAGGACGGTGGTGTTCGGATCTTCAGTCAATCGTGTTGCCAGAACGTTGCCGGCAGAGCCGGCCCCGATAATGATGTAGTCAAATTGCAAATAAACCTCCCGGTTAAAATATGGACTGGAATTTACCCATCTCAACCTGGATGGACTTCACCTGGGTGTAACTCTGAAGCGTCATGACGCCGTTCTCGCGGCCAATGCCGGAGTGTTTGTAGCCGCCCACCGGCATCTCTGCGGCGGATTCGCCCCAGGTGTTGATCCAGCAGATGCCCGCTTCGAGCTGATGAATGGCGCCGTGGGCGCGGTTCAGATCGGCGGTGACGATGCCCGCCGCCAGACCGTAGTCGGTATCATTGGCGCGGCGAATGGCTTCTTCATCAGTGTCATAGGTAAGGATGGACATCACCGGGCCGAAGATCTCTTCGCGCACGATGGTCATTTCGTCGGTGCAGTCGGTGAACACGGTCGGGGCCACCCACGCGCCGTTATCAAAGCCGTCGCCCTTCAGTACGTCGCCGCCGCACAGCACGCGCGCGCCTTCCTCTTTGCCTTTGGTGATGTAGCGCAGCACGCTGTCGCGATGCGGGAAGCTGACCATCGGGCCAAAGTTGGTGTTTTCATCGAACAGGTCGCCCGCGCGGATGCGGCCCACGCGCTCGACGATTTTTTGCTCAAACGCGGCTTTGACCTTCGCGGGCACGAACACGCGGGTGCCGTTGGTGCACACCTGGCCGGAGCTGAAGAAGTTCGCCATCATGGCGATATCTGCCGCGAGATCCAGATCCGCGTCGTCAAATACTATTAGCGGGGATTTACCGCCCAGCTCCATCGTCACCTCTTTCAGGGACGAGGCCGCCGAGTTCGCCATCACCTTTTTGCCGCTGGCCACGCCACCGGTGAAGGAGACTTTGGCGATGCCCGGATGCTCGGTCAGGAACTGGCCGGTCTCTGCGCCCACGCCCGGCAGGACGTTAAACACGCCGTCCGGCAGGCCCGCCTCGGTGTAGATTTCCGCCAGCTTCAGGGCGGTGAGCGGGGTCACTTCGCTCGGCTTGAAGATCATCGCGTTGCCCGCCGCCAGCGCCGGGGCGGATTTCCACAGGGCGATCTGGATCGGGTAGTTCCACGCGCCGATGCCCGCCACCACGCCCAGCGGCTCGCGGCGGGTGTAGACGAACGAGGTGTCGCGCAGCGGGATCTGGCTGCCTTCCAGCGCCGGGATCAGCCCCGCGTAGTACTCCAGCACGTCTGCACCGGTGACGATATCCACGGTCGAGGTTTCGGAAAACGCTTTACCGGTGTCGAGGGTTTCCAGCGTTGCCAGCTCGTCGTTGCGCTCGCGCAGGATATCGACGGCGCGGCGCAAAATGCGCGAGCGCTCCATGGCGGTCATCGCCGCCCAGATTTTTTGCCCGCGTTTTGCGCTTTCGACGGCGCGGTCCACGTCTTCGCGCCCGGCGGCCTGCACGGTTGCCAGAACTTCACCGTTCGCCGGATTGATGGTCTCGAAGGTGCGACCGCTGGTGGCGGATGTATAACCACCATTGATATAAAGCTGCTGTTCTGCCATTCGGGACATAAATTCTCCTCGGTTAATCGGTCGGTAGATGCTGGCTGATAAAGTGGCTGGTGAGCGACTGGGCCAGGGTTTTATCCAGCGGTTTGCCGCTGAGCGCAGCGCGCAGCCACAGCCCGTCAATCAGTGCGGCGAGCCCGTAGCCCGCCTCTTCAGCCTGTTCACGCGGCAGCTCGCGGCGGAACTCGTACACCAGGTTTGAGAGCAACCGACGGCTGCTGACCTGCTGCAAACGGTAGAGCATCGGCTGATGCATGCTGCTCGCCCAGAAGGCCAGCCAGGCCTTCATCGCCGCGCCGCTGACCTGGGTTTCATCAAAATTGCCGCCAACAATCGCCTGCAAACGCTGCTCTGCGCTGCCGTCCGGCAGGGCGCGTAAACGGCTTAATACCGCGTCGCGCAGCTGACCGGTGATGTCGCGCATGGTTGCTTCCAGCAGACCGTTTTTATCTTTGAAATAGTGGCTGATGATCCCCGTGGACACGCCCGCCCGACGGGCGATTTGCGCGATGGTTGCGTCATGCATTCCCACTTCATTAATTGCTTCCAGCGTGGCATCGATTAGCTGCCTGCGCCGGATCGGCTGCATCCCCACTTTGGGCATTTTTGCCACTCCATTCATCAGCGTTGGTTAACTATTAAAGCGGTTTTTGATTGGACGTTCAATATAAAATGTGTCTTAATTGTTGCGATTTTGGATTTCAATAGTTACAAAAACAGTGGGGATACTGGATGACAGACCTTTCACAGGACAGAGAAAAAGACAAAATCAACCCGGTCGTTTTTTATACGTCCGCCGGGCTGATTTTGTTGTTTTCCCTGACGACGATCTTCTTTCGTGATTTTTCTGCCGAGTGGATTGGGCGCACCCTGAACTGGGTGTCGAAGACCTTCGGCTGGTACTATCTGCTGGCGGCGACGCTCTATATTGTCTTCGTGGTCTGCATTGCCTGCTCGCGCTTTGGGTCGGTGAAGCTCGGGCCGGAGCAGTCCAAGCCCGAGTTCAGCCTGCTGAGTTGGGCCGCGATGCTGTTTGCCGCGGGTATCGGCATCGACCTGATGTTCTTCTCGGTGGCGGAACCGGTTACGCAGTATATGCAGCCGCCGGAAGGGGCAGGGCAGACGATGGAGGCCGCGCGCCAGGCGATGGTCTGGACACTGTTCCACTACGGCCTGACGGGCTGGTCGATGTATGCCCTGATGGGCATGGCGCTCGGATACTTTAGCTATCGTTATAATTTGCCCCTTACCATCCGCTCCGCGCTGTACCCGATTTTCGGCAAAAAGATCAACGGCCCGATTGGTCACACGGTAGACATCGCGGCGGTGATCGGCACCATCTTCGGCATCGCCACCACGCTCGGGATTGGCGTGGTGCAGCTTAACTACGGGCTGAGCGTGCTGTTTGACATCCCGGATTCGATGGCGGCGAAGGCGGCGCTGATTGCGCTGTCGGTGATTATCGCCACCATCTCGGTGACCTCCGGCGTGGATAAAGGGATTCGCGTGCTCTCCGAACTGAACGTCGCGCTGGCGCTGGGGCTGATCCTGTTCGTGCTGTTTATGGGCGACACCTCTTTCCTGCTCAATGCCTTAGTGCTGAACGTGGGTGATTACGTGAACCGCTTTATGGGCATGACGCTGAACAGCTTCGCCTTTGACCGTCCGACAGAGTGGATGAACAACTGGACGCTGTTCTTCTGGGCGTGGTGGGTGGCGTGGTCGCCGTTTGTCGGCCTGTTCCTGGCACGTATTTCGCGTGGGCGCACCATCCGCCAGTTCGTGATGGGCACGCTGATCATCCCGTTCACCTTTACCCTGCTGTGGCTGTCGATTTTCGGCAACAGCGCGCTGCATGAGATCATTCACGGCAACGCGACCTTCGCCCAGGAAGCGATGGCGCACCCGGAGCGCGGCTTCTACAGCCTGCTGGCGCAGTATCCGGCGTTTACCTTTAGCGCGTCGGTAGCGACCATTACCGGTCTGCTGTTCTACGTCACCTCGGCGGACTCCGGCGCGCTGGTGCTGGGGAACTTCACCTCGAAGCTGAAGGACATTAACAGCGACGCGCCGAACTGGCTGCGCATCTTCTGGTCCGTCGCCATCGGCCTGCTGACGCTCGGCATGCTGATGACCAACGGTATCTCTGCGTTGCAGAACACCACGGTGATCATGGGCCTGCCGTTCAGCTTCGTGATCTTCTTCGTGATGGCCGGGCTGTATAAATCGCTTAAGGTGGAAGACTACCGCCGCGTCAGCGCCAGCCGCGACACCGCCCCGCGTCCGCTGGGCGCGCAGGACAGGCTGAGCTGGAAAAAACGCCTCTCGCGCCTGATGAACTACCCTGGCACGCGCTACACCAAACAGATGATGGAGACGGTCTGCTTCCCAGCGATGGAAGAGGTGGCCCAGGAGCTGAAGCTGCGTGGCGCCTACGTGGAGCTGAAAAACCTGCCGCCGGAGGAGGGCGAAAATCTGGGGCACCTGGATCTGCTGGTGCACATGGGCGACGAGCAGAACTTTGTCTATCAGATCTGGCCGCAGCAGTATTCGGTACCCGGGTTCACCTACCGGGCGCGCAGCGGGAAGTCGACCTACTACCGGCTTGAGACGTTTTTGCTGGAAGGCAGCCAGGGGAATGATTTGATGGATTACAGCAAGGAGCAGGTGATCACGGACATTCTGGATCAGTATGAACGGCACCTGAACTTTATCCATCTGCACAGGGAAGCGCCGGGGAATAGCGTGATGTTCCCGGATGTTTAAGTAATGACAAACTCCTTTAATTAAAAATCCAGCCATTTTTTGCCGGGTGGCGCTGCGCTTACCCGGCCTACAAAACTCCAAAACTGCTTTTCCGTAGGCCTGATAAGCGAAGCGCCATCAGACACGCCCTTCATTGACACAACTTTAATGATAATTATTTTCATTTAAATATAGCCTGTGCTATACCTTATAGCACAGGCTAATTTTGCTTTGATTTTAATCACCTCAGGAGACTTCTGCGATGCATCCACGGCAAGGATTGAAGCGACTGTTGCTCGGCGCGCTACTCATGACCGCGACCACGACCGGCGCGCTGGCGGCTGAAAAGTTCCAGGTCATCACCACTTTTACCGTTATTGCTGATATGGCGAAAAACGTGGCGGGGGATGCCGCAGAGGTCACCTCCATTACCAAACCGGGCGCGGAAATTCACGAATACCAGCCCACCCCGGGCGATATCAAACGTGCGCAGAAGGCGCAGCTGATCCTGGCGAACGGCATGAACCTGGAGCTGTGGTTCCAGCGCTTTTATCAGCATCTGAACGGCGTGCCGGAGGTGATTGTCACCAAAGGCATCACCCCGATGGGCATCAGCGAAGGGCCGTATAACGGCAAACCCAATCCGCACGCGTGGATGTCGCCGGACAACGCCCTGATTTACGTCGATAACATCCGCGACGCGCTGGTGAAGTACGATCCGGCCAACGCCCAGACCTACCAGCGCAATGCGGAAGCCTACAAGCAGAAGATCACCGCCACTCTCGCACCGCTGCGCAAGCAGGTCGCGGAGATCCCGGAAGACAAGCGCTGGATGGTGACCAGTGAAGGCGCTTTTTCCTATCTGGCGCGGGATTTGGGCCTGAAGGAGCTGTACCTGTGGCCGATCAACGCCGATCAGCAGGGCACGCCCCAGCAGGTGCGCAAGGTTATCGATCTGGTGAAAAAACATCGCATCCCGGCGGTGTTCAGCGAAAGCACGGTCTCGGATAAACCCGCCCGTCAGGTGGCGCGGGAAACCGGCGCCCACTACGGCGGCGTGCTGTACGTTGACTCCCTGAGCGCGGAAAACGGTCCGGTGCCGACCTATATCGATCTGCTGAACGTCACCACCCGCACGCTGGTGCAGGGCATCCGTGACGGGATGAAGGAGTAACCATGCAGAAGGGGATTGTTGTAACCGACGTGACCGTGACCTACCGCAACGGCCACACGGCGCTGCGTGACGCGTCGTTCAGCGTGCCGGGCGGATCGATTGCCGCCCTGGTGGGGGTGAACGGTTCCGGCAAGTCCACGTTGTTTAAGGCGGTGATGGGGTTTGTGCGGGCGGCGAGCGGCACTATCTCCATTCTGGGGTTGCCGCCTCACCAGGCGCTGCGTCAGAACCTGGTCGCCTACGTGCCGCAGTCGGAAGAGGTCGACTGGTCGTTTCCGGTGCTGGTCGAAGACGTGGTGATGATGGGCCGCTACGGGCATATGGGGTTTCTGCGTCGGCCCAAAGAATGCGATAAGCAGATCGTCACCGATGCCCTGAAGCGCGTGGATATGCTTGAGCTGCGCCATCGGCAGATTGGCGAACTGTCCGGAGGCCAAAAGAAGCGCGTGTTTCTGGCGCGGGCGATTGCCCAGCAGGGCGAAGTGATCCTGCTCGACGAGCCGTTTACCGGCGTGGACGTCAAAACCGAAGCCAGGATCATCAGCCTGCTGCGGGAGCTGCGCGACGAGGGCAAAACCATGCTGGTCTCGACCCACAATCTGGGCTCGGTCACAGAATTCTGCGATTACACGGTGATGGTCAAAGGCACCGTGCTGGCGAGCGGCCCGACGGAAACCACCTTCACCGCCGAGAAACTTGAGCACGCCTTCAGCGGCGTGCTGCGCCACGTGGTGCTCAGCGGTTCGGAAGATCGCATTATTACCGACGACGAGCGCCCCTTCGTCACGCACCGTCAGGAGGCCAAATGAACGCGCTTCTCGAACCCTTCGGCTACGAGTACATGCTCAACGCGATGTGGGTCTCGGCGATGGTAGGCGGGCTGTGCGCGTTTCTCTCCTGCTATCTGATGCTCAAAGGCTGGTCGCTGATCGGCGATGCGCTGTCGCACTCCATCGTGCCAGGCGTGGCGGGTGCTTATATGCTCGGGCTGCCGTTCTCGCTGGGGGCGTTTTTATCGGGCGGGCTGGCGGCGGGCAGCATGCTGTTTCTCAACCAGCGCAGCCGTCTGAAGGAGGACGCCATTATCGGGCTGATCTTCTCCTCCTTTTTCGGACTGGGGCTGTTTATGGTCTCGCTCAACCCGACATCGGTGAACATTCAGACCATCGTCCTCGGCAATATTCTGGCTATCGCCCCGGAAGATATCGTCCAGCTGGCGATTATCGGCGTAGTGTCGATGGTTATCCTGCTGTTCAAATGGAAAGATCTGATGGTGACCTTTTTTGATGAGAACCACGCCCGCGCCATCGGCCTGCGCCCGGAACGCCTGAAAATTCTCTTCTTTACGCTGCTGGCGGTCTCTACCGTGGCGGCGCTGCAAACCGTCGGCGCATTTCTGGTGATCTGTCTGGTGGTCACGCCCGGCGCGACCGCGTGGCTGCTGACCGACCGCTTCCCGCGCCTGCTGATGATTGCGGTCGCCATTGGCAGCATCACCAGCTTCCTCGGCGCGTGGGCCAGTTATTACCTGGACGGCGCCACCGGCGGCATTATCGTGGTCGCCCAGACGCTGCTGTTCCTGATGGCGTTCGTCTTTGCGCCGAAGCACGGGCTGCTTGCCAGCCGTCGTCGGGCGCGGGAGGCACACCCATGTTGACGCTGCTTCTCGAACCGTTCCAGTTTGCGTTTATGAACAACGCGCTGCTGATTTCACTCCTGGTGGCCGTGCCCTGCGCGCTGCTGTCGGTTTTTCTGGTGCTGAAAGGCTGGGCGCTGATGGGCGACGCCATGAGCCACGCGGTGTTTCCCGGCGTCGTGCTGGCCTGGATGATGGGCCTGCCGCTGGCGCTGGGGGCATTCGTGGCCGGTCTGTTCTGCGCGGTCGCCACCGGATACCTGAAGGATAACAGCCGCATCAAGCAGGATACGGTCATGGGGATCGTCTTTTCCGGCATGTTCGGCGCCGGGCTGATCCTCTATATCGCCGTCAAACCTGAGGTGCATCTCGACCACATTCTGTTCGGCGATATGCTGGGTATTAACGGGATGGACATTCTGCAAAGCGGTCTCGTCGCGGGGCTGATTGCGCTGGTGATTGGCCTGAAGTGGCGCGATTTTCTGCTGTTCTGCTTTGACTATCAGCAGGCGCAGGCGAGCGGCCTGCGCACCCGCTGGCTGCACTACGGCTTACTGTGCATGGTTTCGCTGACCATCGTTGCGACGCTGAAAGCGGTGGGGATCATTCTGTCGATTTCCCTGCTGATTGCGCCCGGCGCGGTGGCGGTGCTGATTACTCGACGCTTTCACACGGCGTTGCTGGTGGCGGTCGCCGTTTCAGCCCTCGTGTCGGTAAGCGGCGTGTATGCCTCGTTTTATCTCGACAGCGCGCCTGCACCGACCATTGTGGTCCTGTTCGCGATGGTGTTTATCGTGACGTTTGTGGTGACCAGCGTGAAGGCGCGTCGCCTGGAGCGTGTGACAGCAGGGTGATGACCTGTTCGCCGTGCTGCTGCCAGTGCAGGGGGAAGGCGGTGCCTTCGTTAAAGCCAGCCAGTTGACGGGTCAACGCCAGCGTGAGCGTCTTGTCGTCGAGCCTGGTAACGCGGGCGCAGTCAAAACCCATATATGATTTCACCTGCGGAAAGAGGGCCTTGAACAGGCTCTCTTTGGCGCTGAAGACCAGCGTCAGGGCGAGGGCGAACGGGTATCCCAGGCGGGAAAACACAGGTTCTTCCTGCGTATCAATAATGCCGTCTTTGATTTCCCTGGCTTCGTTTTCGGAGAGGATCGTTTCACAATCGATGCCGATAAGCGCCGGGTATTGCGTGACGACGGCTATCGCCTGCGTGCCGCTGTGGGTGATGCTGCCGGAAATACCGTGCGGCCAGAGCGGTTCCCCGCTGGGGCCGATGGCGGGAACAGTGCGATCGTTTAATGCGTGCGCGGCGGCGATGCGGCCTGCGAGGTGGTCGGCCTTGCGTTTGCGTCCGGCGTCAGCGAGCTGGGCGTGATGGGGGAGCCAGAGGAGATCGGCGTCGGTGAAGGTGGTGGGGTCGAAAGTGATGCGGTGGAGGGTGTGGCCGGCGAGAGAAAATGTGCTGTGGTTTGTGTGCATGGTTTTCCCTTCAGTATTGTGCGGCCTGATGCCCTCACCCCGGCCCTCTCCCACAGGGAGAGGGGGAAGTCATTGCCTATATCAGAACCTCGTATTCACGCTCATGTACCAGGTGCGACCCGGCTCATTATACGTATACGCACCCGCACCGTACATATACGCACCCGTCGTGGTATTACCCGTGGTCTGGGCATTACCCGCGCGCCACTGGCGCTTGTCGAATACGTTGTCCACGCCGCCGGTCAGGCTGACGTTTTTGGTCACGTCCCAGGTCGCGCTCAGGCCAACGATGCTGTACGGGCTGACTTCGTCTTTCTCAGACCCGGTCACCGGCTGACCTTTGTAGTTGTACTTCTTCGGCTGCTGCTTGCCGTACCAGGTGAAGGTCGACTGCAATGACACATCCTGACGTACCTGCCAGCTCAGGGTAGAGTTCAGCGTGTACTCCGGGATGATCGACAGACGATCGCCGGTCTCCTTGTTCTTGCTTTGCAGCATGTAGGTGATGTTGTTGGTCCAGTTGATGGTGTCGCTGACCGGCACGTTCAGGGAGCCTTCCAGACCTTCCACTACCGCCTTCGGCACGTTTTCCCACTGGTAGATATCGGTGGTGACTTTGCCGGTGGACGTCTGGCCAATCGGCGCGTAGCCCGCTTCAATCTTGTTGCGGTAGTCGTTGCGGAACCAGGTCACGCCCGCCAGCCAGCCGTCGCGTTTCCACTCCAGGCCAATCTCTTTGTTGATACTGGTTTCCGCTTTCAGATCGTCGTTACCCATCATGTAGCAGCCCACGCCGTCGGAACTGGCGTAGCAGCCCTGGCCTTTGCTGTACAGCAGGTAGTTCGGGTTGGTCTGATACAGGCTCGGCGCTTTATAGGCGCGCGCGATGCCCATCTTCAGGGTGAAGTCATCCCCCAGACCTTGCGACAGGTTCAGGGACGGGCTCCAGTTATTACCCACAATAGTATGGTGGTCGAAGCGCAGGGCAGGGGTCAGCATGGTGCTGTCGGTCAGCTCCATGTTGTTTTCGGCGAACAGGGAGAAGATCTCCGCTGAGGTGTACGGGCTACGGTCTTCGCTCATGCCCGGGATAGTGCCGCCCTGCTGGGTTTGCGAGAAGGAGGTCGAGTCCTTCATGCGCTGCTGGTTCCACTCGGTGCCGAGCGTCAGGTTCTGGTTCACAATGAAATCAATCGGCAGGTTGATTTCGCTGTGCAGCATCACGTCGGCCAGATCGGTATCGGTGAACTTATTGCTGTTGAACAGGCCTTCCAGACCGCCCGCCAGCCCTTCACCCAGACGAGAGTTGCGGGTGTGCTCGTACTGCGCCCAGTTGCTGGTGGTGATGCCGTTATCCCAGCCGCCGTTCCAGGTCACCGCGAAGTTCTGACGATAGATACGGTTAGTCTCTTTACCGTAGTTTTTCTTCACCAGCGCGTTGTCGTTGTTGGTGTTCTGCGTGTCACCCGCATACAGGTTGTTCTGGCGGCTGTAGCCCGCTTCAAACTCCAGCGACTGCATCGGTGCGAAGTCCCAGCGCACCACGCCGTTGATGTCTTTATTTTCCACCCCTTCACGGCCTGCGGGCAGGGTGTTGGCGTAAGCGCCCGTGCGATCGGACTGATGACCCTGGTTGATATCCCACGCGTCGGCCTGGGTTTTATCCAGGTTACCGTACATGCGGAAGCTGAAATCCCCGCCCAGCGGGCCGCTCAGGCTGAAGTTGGTGCGTTTGGTGGAACCTTCGTCTTTATGCTCTGGCGCGTTCAGATAGGTGTTCCAGGAGCCGTGCCACTGGTCGTCGAATTTTTTGGTGATGATGTTCACCACGCCGCCCGCCGCGCCGTTACCGTAGCGGGCAGCAGCCGGGCCACGGATCACTTCGATGCGCTCGATCATCTCCGGCGGGACCCAGCCGGTATCGCCGCGGGTATCACGCTCGCCGCGCCAGCCCAGACGGATGGAGTTGCGGCTGGTGACCGGCTTGCCGTCAATCAGGATCAGGGTGTTTTCCGGGCCCATGCCGCGAATGTCAATCTGACGGTTGTTCCCGCGCTGGCCGCTGGTGGAGTTGCCGGTCAGGTTAACGCCCGGCATGGTGCGGATGATTTCCGCCACGTCGCGCGCGGGCGGGTTTTTGCGGATCTCGTCGGCGGTGATGGTCGACACGCCCGGCGCCTGCAAATTCTGCTCGGCGGCGGTGATCACCATGGTGTCTTCGTGCTGCGCGGAGGCGGTGTTGTCGTCTGCCATGGCGGGCAGCGCGACACCATAAATCCCTAAATTGACCAGCAAGGCCAGAGAGTGAATCTTCTTATTCATTGTACGTCCCGCTTTTATGGTTAATTAATGAGCGCGCTTCCCACAGCGCGGGCATTACGCTATTGCAAATGAAAATAGTTATCAATAATATTATCAATAAAATTTGCTCTGCAACAAAAAAGACTGTTAAACATGGGGTTATAAGGGTGACGGCGTTAACAACCGGAAGTGAAGCGTGGTGGCAGGCGAAAAACGGGCCGGAACGGGAACGTCATCAGGAAAACTATCGCGTGACATTCTGGTGGCGGGACCCGGCGGGAACGCAGAAAACGTCGACGGTGAAACGCGTCTGGCTCTACGTCACCGGCGTGACCGATCACCATCAAAATGCCCGTCCGCAGTCCCTTGAACGTATCCCGGATACCGACGTCTGGCAGTGGCAGGGCGAGTTCAGCCCGGAATGGCGCGGCAGCTACTGTTTTATCCCCTCCGATAATGAAAACGATTTTGCCAGCGCAGTGTTTGACGGCGAGCAGCCGGACCGCATGGCGCTGCGGGAAGGCTGGCGCAAACTGCTGCCGCACGCGGTGTCCGACCCGCTGAATGCCCAGAGCTGGCGCGGCGGGCGCGGGCACGCCGTCTCGGCGCTGGAGATGCCGGAGGCGCCCGTACAGCCCGGCTGGAACCATCCCGATACCCCTTACAAAAAGCCTGTCTGCATTGAGTGGCACAGCGCGCGTCTGAAGAACCGTCGCCGCGTGTGGATTTTTACCACCGGGGATGAAAGCCCTAAGCGCCCGCTGGCGGTGCTGCTCGACGGGCAGTTCTGGGCCGAAAGCATGCCCGTCTGGCCTGCGCTGGCGTCGCTCACCCATGAAGGCAAACTGCCGCCTGCGGTCTATGTCTTAATCGACGTGATTGACACCGCACACCGCAGCCGCGAGCTGCCGTGTAACCCTGATTTCTGGCTGGCGGTGCAGGACGAACTCCTCCCGCAGGTGAAAAGCATGGCCCCGTTCAGTGACCGCGCCGACCATACCGTGGTGGCGGGCCAGAGCTTCGGCGGTCTTTCCTCCCTCTACGCGGGCCTCAACTGGCCGCAGCGTTTTGGCTGCATTCTCAGCCAGTCCGGATCCTACTGGTGGCCGCACCGCGGCGCGCAGCTGGACGGGCTGCTCATCGAACAACTCAAAGCGGGTGAAAAAACCGCTCGCGGGCTGCGCATCGTCCTTGAGGCCGGGCGCAACGAACCGCTTATCTTGCGCGCAAACCAGGCGATCCTCGCCGAACTACACACTCAGCAACCGGTTTTCTGGCGTCAGGTTGACGGCGGACACGATGCGCTTTGCTGGCGCGGTGGGCTGACGCAGGGGCTGATGACCCTCTGGCAGCCGCTTATTCAATAACGGAGTCTGTATGGAATTCAGCAATCCTTTCGATAATCCGCAGGGACAGTTCGCCATTTTGCAAAATGACCAGGGGCAGTACAGCCTGTGGCCGCAGCAGTGCGAGTTGCCCGCGGGCTGGCGCGTGGTCTGCGAACCGCAATCTCAGGAGGCGTGCCAGCAGTGGCTGGCGGAACAGTGGCAGACGCTTGAGCCGTCTTATTTTGCGGGGGAGCGCGCATGAACCGTCTCCCTCTTGTCGCCGCCCAGCCGGGGATCTGGATGGCAGAGCAGCTTTCCTCCCTGCCAAACGCCTGGAGCGTCGCGCACTACACCGAACTGAAAGGCGCTATCGATGCGCCATTGCTGGCAAAAGCCATCGCTGAAGGCATGATGCAGGCCGACACGCTGCGGATGCGTTTTGCCGAAGATAACGGAGAGGTGTGGCAGTGGATCGATGAGGCCATGATCCTGCCGGAGCCGTCCATCGTGCGCGTTGACTGCCACGACGCCGCCGTGGCGCTGATGGAGGCCGATCTCAACCAGAACCTGCGCGTCGACAGCGGTCAGCCGCTGGCGTTTCACCAGCTGATTCAGGTGGGAGAAAGCCACTGGTACTGGTATCAGCGCTATCATCATCTGGTGGTGGATGGCTTCAGTTTCCCGGCTATTACCCGTCAGATCGCCGCCATTTACGCTGCGTGGCAGAGAGGTGAACCCTCGCCCGCCTCCCCGTTCACCCCGTTCGCCGAGGTGGTGGAGGAGTATCAGCGCTATCGCGACAGCGAGGCGTATCAGCGCGACGGTGCTTTCTGGGCCGAACAACGCAAACAGCTTCCTTCTCCGGTCTCGCTCTCTTCCGCGCCGCTGCCGGGTCGCACCGCCACCACCGACATCCTGCGCCTGAAAATTGCGATGGACGGCTATGCGTTCAGCCAGCTTGCACAGATGGCAGGCCAGGCGCAGCGTACCGATCTGGCCCTTGCGCTGGTGGCGCTGTGGCTGGGCCGTCTGACCGGACGGCTGGACTACGCCGCCGGGTTTATCTTTATGCGCCGCATGGGCTCCGCCGCGCTGACCGCGACCGGACCGGTGCTCAACGTCCTGCCGCTGGCGGTCAATATCGATCCGCAGGAGAGCCTGCCGACGCTGGCGCTGCGCCTGGCGAACCAGCTGAAAAAGATGCGCCGCCATCAGCGTTACGACGCCGAGCAGATCGTGCGCGACAGCGGGAAGGCCGCAGGCGACGAAGCCCTGTTTGGTCCGGTGCTGAACGTCAAGGTGTTCGATTATCAGCTGGATATCGACGGCGTGGAGGCCATGACCCACACGCTGGCGACCGGCCCGGTGAACGATCTGGAGCTGGCGCTGTTCCCGGACGAGCAGGGCGGACTGAGTATTGAGATCCTCGCCAACGGGCAGCGTTACGACGAGGCGACGCTGAAGGGACACGCGGCGCGCCTGAACGCAATGCTGATGCAGTTTGCCGCCAATCCGGACCTGCGCTGCGGCGACGTGGAAACCGTATCAGAGCATGAATACGTCCGGCTGGCGCGCATCAACGATACCGGGCTGGCGCTGCCGTCCACCACGCTGGCGGATCTGGTGGCGGAGCAGGCGAGCAAAACGCCGGACGCCCCCGCGCTGGCGGATGCCCATACTGAACTGAACTACCGCCAGATGCGCGAGCAGGTAGTCGCACTGGCAAACCTGCTGCGCGCGCGCGGCGTGAAGCCGGGCGACAGCGTGGCGGTGGCGCTCCCGCGCTCGGTGTTCCTGACCCTGGCGCTGCACGGGATTGTTGAAGCTGGCGCCGCCTGGCTGCCGCTGGATACCGGTTATCCGGACGACCGTCTGCGAATGATGCTGGAGGACGCGAAGCCGTCGCTGCTCATTACCACCGACGAGCAGCTTCCGCGCTTTAACGATCTGCCGATCGCCACCTTTAGTTACAACACACTATTACCGGCCACCGATGCTGAACCTCTGCGGCTGGCGAAGCCGGAGCAGACCGCGTACATCATCTTTACTTCCGGTTCGACGGGACGTCCAAAAGGGGTGATGGTCGGCCATACCGCCATCGTTAACCGCCTGAAGTGGATGCAGGATCATTATCCACTGACGGCGCATGACGTGGTGGCGCAGAAAACGCCGTGCAGCTTTGACGTGTCGGTGTGGGAGTTCTGGTGGCCGTTTATCGCCGGGGCGAAGCTGGTGATGGCCGAGCCGGACGCGCACCGCGATCCGCAGGCGATGCAGAACTTCTTCGCAGAATATGGCGTAACCACCACCCACTTCGTGCCGTCAATGCTGGCGGCGTTCGTCGCCTCGCTGACGCCGGAAAACGTCGACTGTTGCAGGACGCTAAAGCAGGTGTTCTGTAGCGGCGAGGCGTTGCCGACTGCGCTGTGTCGCGAGTGGGAACAGCTCACCCATGCGCCGCTGCATAACCTCTATGGCCCGACCGAAGCGGCGGTGGACGTCAGCTGGTATCCGGCGTACGGCCCCGAGCTGGCGGCGGTGAAAGGCAACAGCGTGCCTATCGGCTTCCCGGTGTGGAATACGGGGCTGCGCATTCTGGACGCGATGATGCGCCCGGTGCCGTTCGGCGTGGCGGGAGATCTGTATCTGACCGGCATTCAGCTGGCGCAGGGGTATCTGGGCCGTCCGGACCTCACCGCCAGCCGCTTTATTGCCGATCCGTTTGCCCCCGGCGAGCGAATGTACCGCACCGGGGACGTTGCCCGCTGGCTGGACAACGGCGCGGTGGAATATCTGGGCCGCAGCGACGATCAGCTGAAAATCCGCGGACAGCGCATCGAGCTGGGCGAAATCGACCAGGCGATGCTTGCGCTGCCGGATGTGGCTCAGGCCGTGGCGCACGCCTGCGTGTTCAACCAGGCGGCTGCCACGGGCGGCGATGCCCGCCAGCTGGTGGGGTACGTTGTCTCCGAATCCGGCTTACCGCTGGATCGTGACGCGCTGCTTGCATCACTCAAAGCCCAGCTGCCGCCACATATGGTGCCGGTGGTGCTGCTGCAAATCAGCGCGTTGCCGTTAAGCGCCAACGGCAAGCTGGATCGCAAGGCGTTGCCGCTGCCGGAGCTGACCAGCAAAACTTCCGGTCGCGCGCCTGAGACGCAAACCGAAGTCGCCGTGGCGCAGGCGTTTTCTGCCCTGCTGGGCTGCGCGGTGAACGATATCGAAGCCGATTTTTTTGCCCTCGGCGGCCACTCGCTGCTGGCGATGCGTCTCGCGGCTCAGCTTAGCCGTGCGTTCAGCCGCAAGGTCACGCCGGGGCAGATTATGGTCGCCTCGACGGTGAGTAAGCTTAGCGCCCTGCTGGACTCGCAGATGAGCGACGAGCAGGCGCAGCGTCTGGGGTATGAAACTGTTCTCCCGCTGCGTGAAAGCAACGGCCCGACGCTGTTCTGCTTCCATCCGGCGTCCGGCTTTGCCTGGCAGTTTAGCGTCCTGGCGCGCTACCTCAGCCCGCGCTGGTCAATCGTCGGCATTCAGTCGCCGCGCCCGGACGGGCCGATGCAGCAGTGTGCGGATCTCGATGCGGTGATCGAGCATCATCTGAACACGTTGCGTAAGCAACAGCCGCAGGGGCCGTATTATCTGTTCGGCTATTCCCTCGGCGGCACGCTGGCGCAGGGCATTGCGGCGCGCCTGCGCGAGCAGGGTGAAGACGTAGCGTTCCTCGGCCTGCTGGATACCTGGCCGCCGGAAACCCAGAACTGGGCGGAGAAAGAGGCCAACGGCCTCGATCCGGAGGTGCTGGCGGAAATTGAGCGCGAACGTCAGGCGTTTATTGCCGCCCAGCAGGGGCAGGGCTCCAGCGAGTTGTTTAACGCTATCGAAGGCAACTACACCGACGCGGTGCGGCTGCTCACCACGGCACACAGCGCGCGGTTTGACGGTAAAGCGACGCTGTTTGTCGCCGAGCGAACGCGAACCCTGGATCCGCAGGTCGCGTGGGCGCCGTGGGTGGGTGAGCTGGAGGTGTACAGCCAGGACTGCGCCCACGTGGATATTATTTCACCGCAGGCGTTTGAGAAGATTGGGCCGGTACTGAAGGAAATTTTAGGATAGTGCAAATGCCCGGTGGCGCTGCGCTTACCGGGCCTACGGGAGCGGAATGTAGGCCGGGTAAGGCGTAGCCGCCACCCGGCAATTACCGCCGACCTAACGGCACCACCAGCGGCGTACCCGCCACCGGATCGTCAATAATCATGCAGCGCATGCCGTAGATCCGCGCGATCAGATCCGGCGTCACAATCTCCTTCGGCGCGCCCTGCGCCACAATCTCGCCGTCGCGCAGCGCAATCAGATGCGTCGCGTAGCGGCACGCCTGGTTTAAATCATGCAGCACCGCCGCCAGGGTATACCCCTGCGTGCGGTTCAGTTCGCTCAGCAGCTCCAGCAGGTCAATCTGATGGCTGATATCGAGCCACGTCGTCGGCTCGTCCAGCAGCATGATCGAGGTTTCCTGTGCCAGCACCATCGCGATCCACGCGCGCTGGCGCTGTCCGCCGGAGAGGGTATCGACGCTTTGCCGGGCGAGATCGGTGATGCCCGTCGCCTGCATCGCGCGCGTCACGGCCTCGTCGTCCTCCTTGCGCCAGCGGGTAAACAGCGGCTGGTGCGGATAGCGCCCGCGCGAGACCAGCTCCTGCACGGTAATATCCCCCGGCGTGGTGGCGTTTTGCGCCAGCAGTCCGATGCGTCGCGCCACCTCTTTGCTGGCGAAGCGCTGGATCTGCTCCCCGTCGAGGAACACGCTGCCCTCAACCGGCGACATCAGGCGGCTCAGCGTGCGCAGCAATGTCGATTTGCCGCAGCCGTTTGGCCCGATAATGGCGGTGAAGTGGCCGTCCGGAATGGCAACGGATAAGTCCCGGGCAATGATTTTTTTACCGTAGCCGAGGGTCAAGTTTTCGCCGCGCAAGCGGGGTGTTGAATCTGTCATTTCTTGCGTGACTCCTGAACGAGCAAGACGATGAGGTAAATCCCGCCGAGGCTGACGGTCACCACGCCCACCGGCAGTTGATAAGGCGTAAACAGCCGCTGGGCGCAGAGATCGGCGGCCAGCAGCAGAAGCGCGCCGCACAGCGCCGCCTGGGTTAAGCCCCAGCGCGCGGTGCCGCTAAGTCGCCGCGCGATATGGGGCGCGACAAGGGCAATAAACGAGATCGGCCCGGCGATGGCGGTAGACGCTGCGGTCAGCAAGACCGCCACCAGCATCAGCATCAGGCGCGAGCGCTCTACGCTCACGCCCAGCGCGCAGGCGCTGTCGTCGCCCATCTCCAGCAGCCGCATGCGCCTGACCAGCAGCAACGCGCCAATAAACATCAGGATAATCAGCGGCGCGGCGGGCCAGGTTTTTCCCCACGTCAGACCATTGAGGGAACCGGCGTACCACAGCCCGGCGGAGAGTGCGGTTTCCAGCGACGCCTGTAGCAGAAGCCAGGTGTTAAACGCCATCAGCATCGCGCGGATGCCGATCCCGATGATGATCAGGCGGAAGGTGTCGATGCCGTTGCGCCAGGCCAGGGCCCAGATAAGCAGGGAGGTGAGAATGCCGCCCGCCATGGCCGTAAAGGTAATGGCCGTGAGATGCTGCCCGAACAGCACCATCGCTACCAGCACGCCGCTCCACGCGCCGGTATTCAGGCCCATCACGTCCGGACTGCCGAGGGGGTTACGCATCAGTGACTGGAATATCGCGCCGCTGACGCCAAGCGCCGCGCCGACCAGGATCGCCATCGCCACGCGCGGCAGTCGCCACTCCGTCACCACCATGGTGATGTTACGCGGCGCGCTGCCGGTGAGAGCGTGAAAGACCTGCGCGAAATCAAGCGTTACGGCACCGCTTTGCAGGCTCCAGACCGCCAGCAGCAGACTGGCGACGACCAGCAGGGCGACGCTGGTGAGTAAACGACGGGACGGGGCCATCATGCGCCACCCCCGCGTCTGCGACGTACCAGGGAGATCAGCACCGGCGCGCCGATAAACGCGCTGACCACCGAGACGCGCAGCTCGCCGGGCACCAGCAGGCGGCCCAGTACGTCGGCAAACAGCAGCAGGGCAGGGGTCGCCAGCAGCGTCACCGGCAGCGACCAGCGGTGATCCGCACCCACCAGCCAGCGCGCCATGTGCGGCATCATCAGGCCGATAAAGGCAATCGGCCCGACGACGGCGGTCGCGCTGCCGCACAGCACGGTGATGACAAGCAGGCCCGTCAGCTGCGTGCGCGCCACGCGGTTGCCGAGGGCGGTCGCGGTGTCGCTGCCGAGGCTCAGGCTGTTGAGCGCCCGGCTTAAACACAGCGCCACGGCGGCAGCGATAATGACCGGGAATGCCACCACTTTCAGGGTATCAAGGGTACGGATATCCAGCGAACCAGCCTGCCAGAAGCGCAGCTGGTCATACACGTCCGGGTTGAGCAGGGCGATGCCGTTCGATAACCCTTCCAGCACCGCCGCGAGCGCCACGCCCGCCAGGGTTAAGCGTACCGGGCTGAGCTGTCCACCGCCCTGGCTGCCGGTAAACGCCACCACCAGCGAGGCCGCCAGCGCGCCGCAAAAGGCCATCACCAGCTGTTCAGAGGGGGACGTTAACCCGAAAAGCGCCGCGCCGAGCACGATGGCAAAGCTGGCGCCGGAGTTAACGCCGAGAATGCCGGGGTCCGCCAGCGGGTTGCGGGTAAGGGTTTGCATCAGGGCACCGGCAAGGCCGAGCGCGCCGCCGGCCAGCAGTCCGGCAAGGGTGCGGGGCAGGCGAGCGTCGAGCACGATGACGCAGTCGGCGCTCTGACAGGTACCGGAGAGCGCATCGACAATAACGGACGCGGGCAGCGGTTTTGCGCCGACCAGCAGGCTGAGTGCAATCGCAAGGATTAGCAGTAGCAATAAAACGGGCACGGCAATGGCGCGCACCGCAGAAGAGGAAAACGACATAGCAACATCCATGATTTGATAATGATAGTGATTATCGTTATCTATCTTATTTGGCTATGTTAGCATGTGCGCCCATGGAATTGGTAGAAATAGACTCAAGGCCTTGTCATGAATCAAAAATCCTGGCTGCTTAACCTCAGCCTGCTTAAGACGCACCCGGCGTTTCGCGCCGTCTTTATCGCCCGCTTTATCTCTATTTTGTCCCTCGGCCTGCTTGGGGTTGCCGTGCCCGTCCAGATCCAGTCCATGACCCACTCCAGCTGGCTGGTGGGGTTATCCGTCACCTTAACCGGCGGGGCGATGTTTATCGGCCTGATGGTGGGCGGCGTGCTGGCGGATCGCTACGAGCGTAAAAAACTGATCCTGCTGGCGCGCGGCACCTGTGGGGTGGGCTTTGTCGGGCTGTGTCTGAACGCAATGCTGCCGGAGCCGTCGCTGATGGCGATTTATGCCCTTGGCCTGTGGGACGGCTTTTTTGCCTCGTTAGGCGTGACGGCGCTGCTGGCGGCGACCCCCGCGCTGGTCGGGCGCGAGAACCTGATGCAGGCGGGGGCGATCACCATGCTCACCGTGCGCCTCGGCTCGGTGATTTCGCCGATGGTGGGCGGCCTGATGCTGGCGACCGGCAACGTGGCGTGGAACTACGGCCTTGCCGCGGCGGGCACCTTTATCACCACCCTGACGCTGCTGCGTTTGCCGCTCCTGCCACCCCCGCCGCAGCCGCGCGAGCATCCGCTGAAGTCCCTGATGGCCGCGATTCGTTTCCTGTTCAGCAACCCGCTGATTGGCGGCATTGCGCTGCTCGGCGGCCTGCTGACGATGGCGAGCGCCGTGCGCGTGCTGTACCCGGCGCTGGCGGGCGAGTGGCAGATGAGCGCCTCAGAGATTGGCGTGCTGTACGCCGCCATTCCGCTCGGCGCCGCGTGCGGGGCGCTGACCAGCGGCAACCTGGCGCAGAGTGCGAGACCGGGGTTGATCATGCTGGTGGCGACGCTGGCCTCGTTTATCGCGATTGGTTTCTTCAGCCTGATGCCGGTGTGGGCGCTGGGGGTGATGTGTCTGGTGATTTTTGGCTGGCTGAGCGCGGTCAGCTCGCTTTTACAGTACACCCTGATCCAGACCCAGACGCCGGAAGGGATGCTCGGGCGCATTAACGGCCTGTGGACGGCGCAGAACGTCACGGGCGATGCGATTGGCGCAGCGATCCTCGGCGGGCTGGGGGCGATAATGACCCCGGTGGCGTCGGCGAGCAGCAGCGGGTTTGTGTTAGCCGTGGTTGGCGTAATTTTATTGGCGGTTTTGGTGGAGTTGCGTCGGTTCAGGCAGAACCTGTAGGTCGGGTAAGGCGTAGCCGCCACCCGACAAAACGCCCGGTGGCGCTGCGCTTACCGGGCCTACGGGAAACGTGCCTCTTATTTAAAAATTGAATTCAAACGCTGCAACACCAACATCGCGCTGTAATAATCCAGGCGGAACGTCTCGGTTCCCAATGCCCAAACCCGTTTGTTTTTCACCGACGGCAGATGGGCCAGCAGCGGATTGGCGTAAATCGCATCTACATCTTTCTGGTCGCCCGCAAACACAAACAGTCCTTCACCGTTCAGCCCCGTCGCCAGGTTTTCCCCGCCCAGCTGAATAATGTCGTGACGCTTGCCCTGGCTTTTCGAGGTGTGCAATCCATCGGGTAACGCCGCCAGCGTAAAGCCCAACTGGTGCAGCAGCTTGCCCTGTGCGGATTCCGCGGTCCACAGGTTGGCGCTGTGCGCCGCGGCGGTGTAAACGATGGCGTTCACCGGCTGTGGGGGCAGCTTCATTTGCTGTTTCACCTGGGCGAGCTGTTTATCGAAGGCAGCGATGCGCTCTGCGGCCTGTGTTTCCTGCCCGGTGATCGTCCCCAGCTGGGTCAGCAGTTCCTGCCAGCTTTTGTCGTCGTAGTTAATGATAAGCGTCGGGGCGATGGCGGAAAGCTGATCGTAGAGCGCCAGCGCGGAATCCCCGCCGGTGGCGCTGATCAAAATCAGGTCCGGCATCTGGGCCGCGACCGCTTCGGCGCTCGGCTCGCCGATGTACAGCCGGGCAACCTTACGCTGCTTCGCGATATCGCCCCACTGACGTAAAAAGCCCTGTGCATCTGCCACGCGGTTGTTCGGCGTGGTCGCACCGCTGGCAATGACCGGCGCGTCAATCGCCAGCAGCGAGCCGGTTAGGGTCACGCTGGTGGAGACAATGCGCGTCGGTTTGCTCTCAAGCGTGTGAACGCCGCGGCTGTCGGTGACCTGGCGCGGCCAGTCGGCGGCGACGGCTGAGGTTAGTCCTAAAACAAAAAGTCCTGTTAAAAGAAGGGCATTGCGGTAAAGGGCAGCGATTTTCACAGAGCGGCATCCTGATTTTATTGAAGATAATGCTTCTCATTTTCAGGGCTGTGGGGAAGGGATGCAAGCGTTTGTCACACAAGTTAGTTGCCCGACGGTTGACAGCGGGGCGATGTGGGATTAGGTTAGCCGACGAAAATATAAATGATAATCATTATTGCTTCTTTTATCATTTTAAGGAGGATGATATGGACACGTCCCTGGCTGAGGAAGTTCAGCACACCGCGACCACGCTGCAATCAGACAGCTTTTTCTTTATGTCGCCCTATCGCAGTTTTACGACGTCCGGCTGTTTTGCCCGTTTTTCTGAACCCGCCGTGGGCGGTGACGATCCGGCGGGTCCTTTTCAGCAGAAATTAGCACAGGCTTTCCGGAATGCGAAAGCCAGCGGCATTGCCCATCCGGTGATGGTAGGGGCGATCCCCTTCGATACCCGCAAACCGTCATCGCTGTTTATTCCGCAACGCTGGCAAACCTTCTCCCGCCCGGCGCGTCAGCAGTCCGCACGCTACGCCTCCGGCGCGCAGACGCTGAACGTGCAACAACGCACCGAGATCCCGCCGCAGCCGGTTTTCGAGGAGATGGTGGCTCGCGCCGCGTCGCTCACCGCCACGCCGCAGGTGAATAAGGTGGTGCTGTCGCGCCTGATTGATATCGCCACCGACAAACAGATTGATAGCAGCGCGCTGATGGAGCGTCTTATCGCCCAGAACCCGGCGAGCTTTAACTTCCACGTACCGCTGGAAGACGGCGGCGTGCTGCTGGGCGCCAGCCCGGAACTGCTGCTGCGTAAAGAGGGCGCGCACTTTAGCTCGCTGCCGCTGGCGGGCTCTGCGCGCCGTCAGCCGGACGATGTGCTGGATCGCGAAGCGGGCACTAAGCTGCTGGCCTCCGAAAAAGATCGTCACGAGCACGACCTGGTAACCCAGGCGATGAAAACCATTCTGGAACCGCGCAGCCATCATCTGAGCATGCCGGCTTCCCCGCAGCTCATCACCACCCCGACGCTGTGGCATCTGGCGACGCCGGTAGAAGGTGACGCGCGTGAAAACGAAAACGCCCTGACGCTGGCCTGCCTGCTGCACCCGACGCCAGCGCTGAGCGGCTTCCCGCATCAGGCGGCAAAAGAGCTGATTGCCGAGCTGGAACCGTTCGACCGTGAGCTGTTCGGCGGCATCGTTGGCTGGTGCGACAGCGAAGGCAACGGCGAGTGGGTGGTAACTATTCGCTGCGCGCGGCTGCATCAAAATACCGTTCGCCTGTTTGCCGGCGCGGGCATTGTGCCTGCTTCCTCCCCGGTGGGTGAGTGGCGCGAGACGGGCGTGAAGCTCTCCACCATGCTCAACGTGTTTGGTTTGCACTAAGGAATACTCATGACCATCCCTTTTACCCGCTGGCCTGAGGAGTTTGCCCGCCGCTACCGTGAAAAAGGCTACTGGCAGGATCTGCCGCTGACCCACATCCTGACGGACCATGCGGACAGCGATGCGGTCGCGATAATTGACGGCGATCGCCGCATTACCTACCGCGCGTTTAATCAGGCGGTGACGAATCTGGCGTCTGCCCTTCAGGCGCAGGGGCTGCATCGCGGCGAGACCGCGCTGGTGCAGCTCGGCAACGTGGCCGAGTTCTACATCACCTTCTTCGCGCTGCTGCAAATCGGCGTCGCACCGGTCAACGCGCTCTTTAGCCATCAGCGCAGCGAACTCAACGCCTACGCGGAGCAGATCAAACCCGCCGTGCTGATTGCCGACCGCGACCACACGCTGTTCGCGGGTGATGATTTTCTCAATACCTTTGTGGATGCGCATCGCTCGGTACGCGTTGTGCTGCTACGCGGCGATAAGGGCGAACACGCGCTGGAGGCGGCGATTGCACGCCCGGCGGACAATTTCATCCCGAACCCGACGCCCGCCGACGAAGTGGCGTTCTTCCAGCTCTCCGGCGGCAGCACCGGCACGCCGAAGCTGATCCCGCGTACGCATAACGATTACGACTACAGCATCCGTCGCAGCAACGAAATCTGCGGTATCACTGCGCGCACCCGCTATCTGAACGCGCTTCCCGCGGCGCATAACTACGCCATGAGCTCGCCGGGATCGTTAGGCGTTTTCACGGCGGGCGGCTGCGTGGTGCTGGCGAACGATCCGAGCGCCACGCTCTGCTTCCCGCTGATTGAGCAGCATCAGATAAACGTCACCTCGCTGGTGCCGCCCGCGGTCAGCCTGTGGTTGCAGGCGATTGCCGACGGCGCGGGGAACGCCCAGCTGAAATCCCTGGAGCTGCTCCAGGTGGGCGGCGCACGCCTCTCCGCCACGCTTGCGGCGCGTATTCCGGCGGAAATTGGCTGTCAGCTTCAGCAGGTGTTTGGCATGGCGGAAGGGCTGGTGAACTACACCGCCCTCGACGATGCGCCGGAACGCATCATCAATACCCAGGGCCGCCCGATGTGCCCGGACGATGAAGTGTGGGTGGCGGATGAGGACGGCAACCCGCTGCCGCGCGGGGAAGTCGGGCGTCTGATGACGCGCGGCCCTTACACCTTCCGCGGCTATTTCAACAGCCCGGAGCACAACGCCAGTGCCTTTGATGCCAACGGTTTCTACTGCTCGGGCGATCTGATCGCCATCGATGAGCAGGGTTACATCACCGTGCAGGGGCGCGAGAAAGATCAGATCAACCGCGGTGGCGAGAAGATCGCCGCCGAAGAGATCGAAAACCTGCTGCTGCGCCACGACGCGGTGATCCACGCCGCGCTGGTGAGCATGGAGGACAGCCTGCTGGGCGAAAAAAGCTGCGCGTACCTGGTGGTGAAACAACCCCTGCGCGCGGTGGAGGTGCGCCGCTTCCTGCGCGAGCAGGGCGTCGCCGAATTTAAGCTGCCGGACCGCGTGGAGAGCGTAGATGCGCTTCCGCTCACGCCGGTCGGCAAAGTTGATAAGAAACAGTTGCGCCTGTGGCTTGCTGAACGCGCCCGGGGCTGAGGAACAGAGAATGGCCATTCCAAAATTAACCGCATACGCGCTGCCAACCGCCGCCGAACTGCCGACCAGTAAAGTGAACTGGGCGTTTGAGCCGGAGCGCGCCGCGCTGTTGATCCACGATATGCAGGAGTACTTCCTGAACTTCTGGGGCGAAAACAGCGACATGATGCAGCAGGTAGTGGCGAACATCGCTAAACTGCGCGCGTACTGCAAAGAGCACAATATTCCGGTGTACTACACCGCGCAGCCGAAAGATCAGAGCGATGAAGACCGCGCCCTGCTGAACGATATGTGGGGGCCGGGCCTGACTCGCTCGCCGGAGCAGCAGCGCATCGTCGCTGAGCTGACCCCGGACGAAGCGGACACCGTGCTGGTGAAGTGGCGCTACAGCGCGTTTCACCGCTCGCCGCTGGAGCAGATGCTTAAAGAGACCGGGCGCAACCAGCTTTTGATCACCGGCGTGTACGCCCACATCGGCTGCATGACCACCGCCACCGACGCCTTTATGCGCGACATCAAACCGTTCTTTATCGCCGACGCGCTGGCGGATTTCACCCGCGACGAGCACCTGATGTCGCTGAAATACGTGGCAGGACGTTCGGGCCGCGTGGTGATGACCGACGAACTGCTGCCGTCCGTTCCGACAACGAAAGCCGCGCTGCGTGAGCTGATCCTGCCGCTGCTGGACGAGTCCGACGAGCCGATGGATGACGAAAACCTGATCGACTACGGTCTGGATTCAGTGCGCATGATGGCGCTGGCCGCCCGCTGGCGCAAAGTGCACGGCGACATTGATTTCGTGATGCTGGCAAAAAATCCGACCCTCGATGCCTGGTGGGCGCTGCTCTCCCGCGAGGTGAAGTGATGGTTTTTGATTTCACCGGTAAAACGGTCTGGGTGACGGGCGCGGGTAAGGGCATTGGTTATGCGACCGCGCTGGCATTTGTGGAGGCCGGGGCGCAGGTGACCGGGTTCGATCTGGCTTTCCCTCACGGCGAATATCCGTTTGCCACCGAAACGCTGGACGTGGCGGATGCGGCGCAGGCGAGTGACGTCTGCGGGCGTTTGCTCAGCAGCCTTGAGCGGCTCGATGTGCTGGTTAACGCGGCGGGCATTCTGCGTATGGGCGCGACGGATCAGCTCTCGCAGGAGGACTGGCAGCAGACCTTTGCGGTCAACGTCGGCGGCGCGTTCAACCTGTTCCAGCAGACGATGGGCCAGTTCCGTCGTCAGCAGGGTGGGGCGATTGTGACGGTGGCCTCTGACGCGGCGCACACGCCGCGCATCGGCATGAGCGCCTACGGCGCGTCGAAAGCGGCGCTGAAAAGCCTGGCGCTGACCGTCGGGCTGGAACTGGCGGGCAGCGGCGTACGCTGTAACCTGGTGTCGCCGGGTTCAACGGATACCGACATGCAGCGCACCCTGTGGACCAGCGATGATGCGGAACAGCGGCGCATTCGCGGCTTTGGCGAGCAGTTCAAGCTCGGCATTCCGCTCGGTAAAATTGCCCGTCCACAGGAGATTGCTGCGACCGTGCTGTTCCTGGCATCCGATGCCGCCAGCCATATCACCTTGCAGGATATCGTGGTGGACGGCGGCTCCACGCTGGGGGCGTAATGATCTGGAAACGTCATTTAACGCTCGAGGAGCTGAACGCCACCAGCCTGAATACGATGGTGGGGCACCTTGGCATCGTCTATACCCGCCTCGGGGACGATACGCTGGAAGCAGAGATGCCGGTGGATGCCCGCACCCACCAGCCGTTTGGCCTGCTGCATGGCGGCGCCTCGGCGGCGCTGGCGGAAACGCTGGGCTCAATGGCCGGTTTTCTGATGACCCGTGACGGGCAGAACGTGGTGGGCACGGAACTGAATGCCACGCACCACCGCGCGGTCTCTCACGGTAAGGTACGCGGCGTGTGTCAGCCGCTGCATCTGGGCCGTTCCAGCCAGAGCTGGGAGATCGTGGTGTTCGACGAGCAGGGGCGGCGGTGCTGTACCTGTCGGTTGAGTACGATGGTGTTGGGGTAAGTCATTCAGCTGAAAGTGATCGGCTTAACACTGTGGTGTAAATCTCTGGTTTGACCACGCATTATTGCGTTTCAAAGTTGTTAAATTTTATCCGTTGTTCTAGAAACAAAATGTAACATCTCACTGTTTCACAACAACGGACAACAACTATGAACAACTCAGGGAAATACCTTACGTGGGCGGTGCTCTCCGTGGTGGGAGCCTTTGCCCTGGGCTATATCGCCCTCAACCGGGGGGAGCAGATCAACGCGCTGTGGATCGTCGTCGCCTCCGTCTGCATTTATCTGATCGCATACCGTTTTTATGGCCGCTATATCGCTAAGACGGTACTGGGCGTAGACGGCACGCGCATGACGCCGGCCGTGCGTCATAACGACGGTCTGGACTACGTGCCGACCGATAAAAAAGTGCTGTTCGGTCACCATTTCGCGGCGATTGCCGGGGCAGGCCCGCTGGTGGGGCCGGTACTGGCCGCGCAGATGGGCTACCTGCCAGGGATGATCTGGATCCTCGCGGGGGTGGTGCTGGCGGGCGCGGTGCAGGACTTCATGGTGCTGTTCGTCTCCACCCGCCGCGACGGTCGTTCGCTGGGTGAGCTGGTGAAAGAGGAGATGGGCGCAACCGCCGGGGTGATTGCGCTGGTGGCGACCTTTATGATCATGGTGATCATCCTCGCGGTGCTGGCGATGATCGTTGTGAAAGCCTTGACCCACAGCCCGTGGGGAACCTATACCGTCGCCTTCACCATTCCGCTGGCGCTGTTTATGGGGATCTATATCCGCTATCTGCGTCCGGGGCGCATTGGTGAAGTTTCAGTTATTGGCCTGGTGTTCCTGGTGTTTGCGATTATCTCCGGCGGCTGGGTAGCGGAAAGCCCGACCTGGGCGCCGTTCTTCGACTTCACCGGCGTGCAGCTGACCTGGATGCTGGTGGGCTACGGCTTCGTGGCGGCGGTGCTGCCGGTATGGCTGCTGCTGGCCCCGCGTGACTACCTCTCTACCTTCCTGAAAATCGGCACCATCGTCGGGCTGGCGATCGGCATTCTGATTATGCGCCCGACCCTGACCATGCCTGCGCTGACCAAATTTATTGACGGCACCGGCCCGGTCTGGACCGGCAACCTGTTCCCGTTCCTGTTTATCACCATCGCCTGTGGGGCGGTGTCGGGCTTCCACGCGCTGATCGCCTCCGGGACCACGCCGAAGATGCTGGCGAATGAAAATCAGGCCTGCCTGATTGGCTATGGCGGCATGCTGATGGAGTCCTTCGTGGCGATTATGGCGCTGGTTTCGGCCTGTATTATTGACCCGGGCGTTTACTTTGCGATGAACAGCCCAATGGCGGTACTGGCCCCGGCGGGCACCGTTGACGTGGTTGCCTCTGCCGCGCAGGTGGTCAGCGGCTGGGGCTTTGCGATTACCCCGGAAACGTTGACGCATATCGCCAACGAGGTCGGCGAGCAGTCGATTATCTCCCGTGCGGGCGGAGCGCCAACGCTGGCGGTGGGTATGGCCTACATTTTGCACGGCGCGCTGGGCGGGCTGATGGATGTCTCGTTCTGGTATCACTTCGCCATTCTGTTCGAGGCGCTGTTTATTCTGACGGCAGTGGATGCCGGTACGCGTGCGGCGCGCTTTATGTTGCAGGATCTGCTGGGGGTGATCTCCCCGAACCTGAAGCGTACCGATTCACTCCCGGCTAACCTGCTGGCGACGGCGCTGTGCGTGCTGGCGTGGGGCTACTTCCTGCATCAGGGCGTGGTCGATCCGTTGGGCGGGATTAACACCCTGTGGCCGCTGTTCGGTATCGCCAACCAGATGCTGGCGGGCATGGCGCTGATGCTCTGCGCGGTGGTGCTGTTCAAGATGAAGCGCCAGCGTTACGCATGGGTGGCGCTGGTGCCAACGGCGTGGCTGCTGATCTGTACCCTGACCGCGGGCTGGCAGAAAGCCTTCAGCCCGGACAACAAGGTGGGCTTCCTGGCGATCGCCAACAAGTTCCAGGCGATGATCGACAGCGGCAAGATCCCGGCACAGTACACCGAGTCGCAGCTGTCGCAGCTGGTGTTTAACAACCGTCTGGACGCCGGGCTGACCATCTTCTTTATGGTGGTGGTTGTGGTGCTGGCGTTGTATTCTCTGAAAACCGCGCTGGCGGCGTTGAAAGTCGACAAACCGACGGCGAAAGAGACACCGTATGAGCCAATGCCTGAGAACCTGGACGAGATTGTCACCCAGGCGAAAGGGGCGCATTAACATTACCAAACCCCCCTCACCCCAGCCCTCTCCCCACAGGGGCGAGGGTGTTAAAGTTCCCTCTCCCCTTTGGGGAGAGGGTCAGGGTGAGGGGAATACAAACGAGAAACTGATTATGTTCGACACCCTTTCCAAAGCAGGTAAATACCTGGGCCAGGCCGCTAAAATGATGATTGGCGTGCCGGATTACGACAACTACGTCGAGCATATGCGCGTCAACCACCCGGACCAGACGCCCATGACCTACGAAGAATTTTTCCGCGACCGCCAGGACGCCCGCTACGGCGGCAAGGGCGGGGCGAAGTGCTGTTAACCCTCTTTTGGTAAATAGAGGCTGATCTGCTCCTGTTTACAGCCGTAAATTGCCGCCAGCTTTTCGCGGGTGCGCTTTTGCGGTCGGGAGTCCAGCGCTTCAAGCTGTGACACGGCGGACTGGCTGATGCCAAGCTTCTCCGCCACCTCCTGCTGGGACATGCCGCGTAAAATGCGCCAGGCGGCCTGTAGGCTGACGTTTTGCCAGGTCATGATGCTGCATACTTCTCCGGGCAATTCCACGTCATCCAGACTATCGTGTTCGACTTCAATATCCTCCAGATCGTCGTCGGTTTCGTCGTCAATTTCTGACATCTGTAAGAGCATACGAAAATATTCGTGATAGGGAATAACGGCGTACTGCGTTTTCCCGTTATCGTCCTTGATTAGCTGAACAGCCATAGGTGGCACTCTCCTCATGCAGGTAAGTCGTTGAAGTTCTGCGCTTGACGGCCAAAACATAACAATGGTTATCAGGATTGTCCCGAAGCGTATAGACGATGCGGTAATCGCCTACGCGAAGCCGGAAATGATCTTCGGTCGCCGATATTTTTTTGATATCGGGCCGGGGAGCCGAGCGGTCATCCAGCTCAGTAAGCTTTACCTCAATGCGACGCTGATACCGCTCGTCAATTCTGGAAAATGCCTTTTTTGCACCATTGGACCAGACAATCTTCATCCGTACCTCCACTGTACGCCCACACAAAATATAAGGAAATAATAAGACTATTAGATAAATTCCGAATTTCTTATGGGCTACTGTAGAGCGGAGAAAAACCGCGAGAAAGCGGCAAACCGCGAATCGTCGAGGCGGCTCGAACAGGCCTCTGCCGGGCGACAGAGGCATACAGTAAACTTGCGATCAGGCGTTCAGACCGCCGTCGACATCCAGACCGGTGCCGGAAATTTGACCCGCGGCCCCAGCCCACGACTGGCGCCGGTAACCAGCGCCTTTTTACCTGTTAAATCGATCTGCATGATGACCTCGTTACGAGAGTGGAGAGAATCATCATTAGGTATAGTCCGTCGGCGCGATTAACGGCTGAAGGATTCCACCTTCTCAAACGCGGTGCGCAGAACCTCAGGCGTTAACGTCACCGGCAGATAGTGAATCGACTCCACCGGGCGCAGGGTGTGGGCAATGACCTTATCCAGCTCGTCGCGGTTGTGAATATCGACGTCCAGCTCGCGAAGCGTGGTCGGCAGATTGAAGCGCTGGTACGCCGCCACCAGCTGCGCCAGCACGTCGTCCTGACCGAGCAGGGCGCTCTGCACCAGAATGCCGTAGGCCACCTTGGTGCCGTGCAGGTATTTTTCCGTCTGCGGCAGCACGGTTAAGCCGTTGTGCACCGCGTGCGCTGCCGCCACGCGGGTGTAGCGCTCACCCAGACCGCCGACCATTCCGCCTCCGGCAATAATCGCGTCCACCACTTCCCGGAACGCCTGCGTCTGTTCGCCGCGCTGCTGATCCGCAAGCGCCTCTTCACTGCGTTCCAGCAGCACGTCGCGGATCGCCAGCGCACCGTTCAGGCCAAGACGCACGGTCAGCGGCAGACTCTCAGGTTGAGGGGCGAGCACCGCCGCTTCGTACCACTTCGCCAGCGTATCGCCGATGCCCGCCAGCAGGTATTCCGCCGGGGTGTTAAGGATGATCTGCGGCTCCACCAGCACCAGAAAGTTGGCGTCGTCAAAAATCTCAAACTGTAGCGCCTGACCGGCATCGTTGTACCACACGGAGAGGGGCGTCCACGCCGCGCAGGTGGCGGCGATAGTGGGAATGCCCACGAACGGCACGCCCAGACGACGCGCCACGGCCTTGACGGTATCCATTACCGCGCCGCCGCCCACGCCAATCACCACGCTGGCTTCACTTCCCGATTCGTTCACCAGATGAGTGACGTCACGCTCGCTGCAATGGCCCTTAAACAACAGATGTTTTGCCCCCGTCGCGTTAAAACTCTGCGGCAGATAAGGGCGTGCGCCCTCGATTGCCCGCTCGCCGTAGATCCACACTGCGCGGGAAAGCTGTTCCGGAGTAAAGAAATCATCCAGGTGCGCAAGGCTTCCCGGATGAGAGTAGTAGTTCGCCGGGCCAGGCACGACGCGGATATCGGTGTTGCTCATGAAGTTGTCCTTTTTTAGCAAGCGCTAACCCGATGTTATGTCTGGACATCCGGATGGCTAATAATATTTCGCTTTATCTTATGCCTTTTCCGTCGTTGTCAGTCAACAGGAGCTGTGAAAAATTCGCTAAATCAGAAGAGTAATGAAGGATTTACGCGGATGGTTTCCAGTCGCCTTGAGATGCGCGGTATCAGTCTGGCCTTTTCCGGCTTTCAGGCCCTGTCGCGCGTGGATTTCACCCTGAACGGCGGGTCGGTGCATGCGCTGACCGGCGCCAACGGCGCGGGGAAATCGACGCTGATGGCGGTGCTGTGCGGGACGCACGATCGTTATGAAGGCGAAATCTGCATTAACAACCAGCCGGTAAGTATCCGCGAGCCGCTGGACGCTAAACGACTGGGTATCCACCTTGTGCAGCAGGAGGTGGATGTGGCGCTCATCCCCGGGTTAAGCATTGCCGAAAACATCATGCTCGACCAGCTGGCGCATCCGGGGCACCGCTACAGCTGGCGCGCGGTTCGTCAGCAGGCGCGGCAGGCGCTGGCGCAGCTGGATGTTTCGCTCGACGTACGCCGCTCCATCGACAGCTGCACGCTGGCCGAAAAGCAGCAGATTTTGCTGGCGCGGGCGCTGTCGCACCACTGCCGTTTTTTGATTCTTGATGAACCCACCGCGCCGCTGGACGCGCACGAGAGCGAGCGTCTGTTTGCGGTAGTAAGACGTCTGCAACAGCAGGGCATCGGCGTGGTGTTTATCTCTCACCGCATTCACGAGCTGAAGGCCATCTGCGACACCCTGACGGTGCTGCGCGACGGCAGGCTGATTGAGTCCGGCCCGATGGCGGATCTGAGCGGAGAGGAGATCGTCGAGAAGATGCTCGGCCACGAGCTGAGCGATATCTATCCGCCCCCGCGTCCGCCGCACGGTGAAGAGACGCTGCTGCGGGTGGAAGGGCTGCACGACGACGCGCTGCTGAAAGATATCTCCCTGCACCTGCGCAAAGGCGAAATCCTCGGCATTGCCGGGCTGGCGGGAGCGGGGAAAACGGAACTCTGCAAGGCGCTGTTTGGCGCCAGCAAAAGCCGCGTCGCGAGCGGCGAGCTGAACCATCAGGCCTGGAAACCGCGCGACCCGGCAGACTCGGTGCTGCGCGGTCTGGCGCTGGTGCCGGAGGAGCGGCGCAAAGAGGGCATTTTTATCGACGAGCCGGTGAGCATGAACCTTGCCGTGTGCGCCGATAACAGCTTCTCGCGCTGGAGCCTGTTTGGTCATCGTCAGGCGTGGCGCTGGGCAGAAGAGGTGATTGCCCGCGTCGGCGTGCGCACGCGCGGGCCGGGGCAGGTGCTGCGTCGGCTTTCCGGCGGTAACCAGCAGAAGGTCGCCATCGGGAAATGGCTGCGCAATGACGCCAGCGTGCTGATATTCGACGAGCCGACTAAAGGCGTGGACGTGAAGGCCAAAACCGATCTGTTTCAGCTGATCGACGGCCTGGCGCGCGAGGGCAAAGGTGTCATATACGCCTCGGGCGAGTTCGCCGAGCTGGTCGGGCTGTGCGACCGCATCTGCGTGCTGTGGGACGGACGCATCGTGGCGGAAATCGCCGGGGCCGAAGCCCGGGAAGAGACACTACTTTATTATTCAACCGGAGGAACGGCGTCGTGAGCAAGGCCCTTTCAGTGAACTCGGCGGCGTCTGGCCGTCAGCAGATTTTCGATTTTCTTTATAAGTGGGGCATGCTGCTGACCGTCGTCGCGCTGGTGGCCGTCTTTGGCCTGGCGTCGGACAGCTTCCTCGATCCGAACAACATCATCAACATTCTGCGCGCGATCGCCATCGTGACGGTGATTGCCGTTGGCGTGTCGATCTCCCTGACCGTCGGCGGGTTCGATCTCTCGGTGGGGTCAACCGCGTCGCTGGCGAACGCGCTGGTGATTTCGCTTTTCGTCTGGCACGGCTTCGGCACCACCGAGTCGATTCTGATCACCCTTGCGCTCTGCACGCTGGTCGGCCTGTTTAACGCCTTTCTGATCGTCATTCTGCGCATTCCGGACATGCTCGCGACCCTTGCCAGCCTGTTTGTCATCCAGGGCGTGGCGATGACCTACAGCTACGGCGGGTCGATTACCGAGAACATGGTGCTGCCGAGCGGCGACATGGCGGAAGGGACCATTCCGGCGGCGTTCAGCCTGCTCGGGCAGGTGCCGACCATTGTGATCGTCATGCTGGTGGTGACGATTCTTGCGCAACTGGGCCTGTCGCTGACCACCCACGGACGCCGGATGTACGCCATTGGCGGCAACCCGGAAGCCGCGCGACTCTCCGGCATTCGCACCACGCGCTACAAGGTGGCGGCCTACGTAATTGCCTCGCTGCTGGCGGGGCTGGGCGGCATTCTGCTGGCCTCGCGCATTGGGTCGTCGCAGGTGAATGCGGGCGGCGGCTACCTGATGGATGCGGTGGCGGCGGCATGGATTGGCTTCTCGCTGGCCGGGTCCGGCAAGCCGAACGCGCTGGGCACGCTGGTGGGGGCGGTGATCCTCGGCGTGCTCTCCAACGGGCTGGTGATGCTCTCCGTGCCGTATTACGCCATGGACATTATAAAAGGGCTGGTGCTCGCGGTGGCGCTGGCGATTACTTACATACAAAAACGCTGACAACACAACGGGATAATGAATGAAAAAGATTGCACTCTCTTTGGTGGCTCTTGGGTTACTCACTGCTCTGCCGGGCCTGGCGGCTACCCCCGCGCCGGTTCCGGCTGCCATTGCGAACCATGACGGCCCCATTCGCATCGCGGTGATCCGCAACCTGGGCTCGGACGACAACACCACGCAGTTTGTTGCCGGGGCGATTCAGGAAGGGAAAAAGCTCGGCTTTAAGGTCAGCACGTTTTTAAGTAACGGGGACGACGCCAGATTCCAGGACTTCGTTAACCAGGCCATCAGCCAGAAATACGACGGGATTATTCTCTCTCAGGGGCGCGATCCGTACTCCACCGCGCTGGTAAAAAAGGCGGTGGATGCCGGGATCAAAGTTTCGGTGTTTGATACCGCCGTGAACGGCGAGATCCCGGGCGTAACCGTTACCCAGCAGGACGATGCCTCCCTGACCAACCTCTCTTTTGGTCAACTGGCGAAAGATTTCAACGGCAGGGCCAATATCGTCAAGCTGTGGGTCGCGGGTTTCCCGCCGATGGAGCGCCGTCAGGCGGCGTATAAAGAACTGCAAAAGCAGTATCCGGAGATTAAAGAGCTGGAGTCCATCGGCGCGGTCTCCTCTGACGTGCAGGGCGACACCGCCAACAAGGTGGGGGCGATCCTGGCGAAATACCCGAAAGGTAAAATCGACGCCATCTGGGGGACCTGGGATGCCTTCAGCCAGGGCGCGTATAAGGCGCTGAAAGAGAACGGCCGCACCGAGATCAAGCTCTACAGCATCGACATCTCCAACCAGGATTTACAGCTGATGCGTGAGCCGGGTAGCCCGTGGAAGGTGAGCGTGGCGGTAGATCCGAAGCTGATTGGCGCGACCAACGTACGCCTGATCGCCAATAAGATTGCCGGAGAAGCGACGCCTGCCACCTACGATTTCAAGGCGGCGGCTATTCCGCAGGCGCTGCTGACCGCCCAGCCGGGCGCGGTGAACGTGGCGTCGCTGGGGAAAATCATTCCGGGCTGGGGCCAGACGGAAGATTTTATCGCGCCGTGGTTTGCGACGCTGGAAGCCAGGTCAAAATAATGCCCGGTAGCGCTTCGCTTACCGGGCCTACGGTGTTGTAGGCCGGATAAGGCGCAGCCGCCATCCGGCGAAAGGACTTACACATGTCTGCATTACCTCAACCCGAATACAGCCGCAATATGCGGCTAATTGGCCATAGCGACCAGGGCGGTCGTCCGGATGGTGTACAGCTGATGGTGCACCGTGGTTTCGCCTGGATCGGCCATATGGTGTCGCAGGGCTTTTCCATCGTTGATGTGCGCGATCCGAAAAATCCAAAAGCCGCAGGTTACGTGCCCGCGCCGCCGGGGACCTGGAACGTACATCTCCAGGCGCACGACGATTTGCTGCTGGTCATCAACGCCCGGGATCTGTTTGCCGATGCGCGTTTTGCCGATGAGAAGATCTACTACACCCGCCAGGTGGGGGAGACCGTCAGCGACGTGCAGGATAAAGGCTGGAGCGCCGGGCTTCGCGTCTTTGATATCTCCAAGCCGGACAGGCCGCGCGAAATCGGCTTTCTGTCGCTGAGCGGCATCGGCATTCACCGCATCTGGTACGTCGGTGGCCGCTGGGCGTACGTGTCGGCGCTGATCGACGGCTTTACCGACTACATTTTTCTGACTATCGACCTGGCCGACCCGCGCAAGCCTGAAGTGGCGGGGCGCTGGTGGCTGCCCGGGATGAACCAGGCCGAAGGCGAACAGCCGGACTGGCCGGAAGGGAAACGTTACGCGCTGCACCATGCGATTATTGCCGGCGATACGGCGTACGGCAGCTGGCGCGACGGCGGCCTGACGCTCCTAGACGTGAAGGATCGCACCCGGCCTAAGCTCATTAGCCACCGTAACTGGAGCCCGCCGTTTGGCGGTGGGACGCACACCGCGCTGCCGCTGCCGGACCGCGATCTGCTGGTGGTGCTGGATGAAGCGGTGCTGGATAACCAGCAGGACGGCGAGAAGCTGATCTGGCTGTTTGATATCCGCGAGCCGTCGAACCCGGTAAGTATCTCTACCTTCCCGCAGCCGGATGAAACCGACTACGTGGCGAAAGGGGCGCATTTCGGCCCGCACAACCTGCACGAGAACCGGCCGGGGAGCTTTATCAGCTCAACGCTGATCTTCGCGACGTACCAGAACGCAGGCGTGCGCGCGTATGACATTTCCAATCCGTATCGCCCGGTGGAAACGGGGGCGCTGGTGCCTGCCGCGCCTGCGAAGATGATGGATACGCGGCCGAATCGTCCGCAGGTGATCCAGTCGTGCGACGTGTTTGTGGATGCGCAGGGGATTATTTACAGCACGGATTATAACGGTGGGTTGTCGGTGATTGAGTATTTGGGGTGAGTGCGGTTTGATGCCCTCACCCCGGCCCTCTCCCACAGGGAGAGGGAGAAAATCAGCTGTACTGCCGCACCCTTGCCACCAGCTCTTCTGCGCTGTCGATACGGTCGGCAATCACAATCAGCGCTTTACCGAGCGTTATCGCATGGCGCAGGCACTCGTGGCGCATCGCCTCGTCCTGGATGGTGTCGATATCCGCCACGTGGGAAAGCCCGACGCTGCGGCGAATCAGCTCGGTGCCACAGAATCCGATGGCGTCATGCCAGACCTTTTTCAGAAACGCGGAGGCATAGCCCGGCGCGCTGAGTGCGGCGTCGCGGGCTTTCTCGTTCGCCAGCGCCTGGAAGCGTTCCGCGAAGTTGTTCCACAGCTCCTGAATATCGGTCAGGCGCTGCTCGCGCGCGGCGGCGGCATCGCGAATGCCGAGATGACCCGGCAGGCCGCAGAAGTTCAGCAGCAGGTTGCCGATGGCGGTGCCGACGTCAAAACCGATTGGGCCGAAATAGCCGAACTCAGCGTCGATGGCCTTCAGGCTGCCGTCGGCCACAAAAATCGAGCCGCTGTGGATGTCCCCGTGCAGCAGGGCTTCGGCGTGCGAGAAAAAGCGGTGCTTGAGGGAGGCCACGGCGATTTTAAGCTGGGCGTCGTCGCGCAGGGCGGCGACGTCATTTTCCAGCTCGGCCGGGTAGCTGTTGCGCGCGTGGATCTGGTACGGATCGTTGAAGAACAGATCTTCGGTGATCTCGCACATCTCCGGGTTGATGAATTTTGCCACCTGCGCTTTTTTCTCGTGCGGATGCAGATAAAAGTCGCTGGTGTGGAACAGGGTGTGAGCCAGATATTCCCCCAGCTGATGCGCTGCCTGGGGGTAATAATTATTTTTGATCAGCTCGCCGCGCCAGATGCGATGGCTGGAGAGATCTTCCATCACCATCACCGCCAGTTCCGGATCAAAGTGGTGGATTTTCACCGTGTGCTGCGGGCTGTGCTGGTAATGCTCGACCAGGGTTTGCGCTTCAAGACGGGCGCGGTCCAGCGTCAGCGGCCAGGATTCGCCGACGCAGCGTACATAGGGCAGCGCCTGCTTAACGACGATGCGGCTCACGCCCGCGCCGTCGAAAATTTTAAAGACCAGGTTGAGGTTGCCGTCGCCGATTTCCTGCGCCTCTACCAGCGATGAAGGATCGTCAAGTCCGCCAAACTGCCTGGCATACTCCACGGCATCCTGAGCGGTAAAGGTACGGTATTGCGACATGGCCTGCTCCTCAGTTTTGCTAATTAAGACATGTAGACGTCTATACATCTGGATTTCATCCTGACACAATGTGCTACAACAACGCAACAGGGAATTAACGACATGCAGACATTACAGACGACCAGCCTGCGGGTGGCGGATAATCAGCTCTTTATTCTCGACCAGCAGGCGCTTCCGCAGGAGAAACGCTGGCTGGATGCCTCGACGGTCGAGGCGCTGGTCGGGCACATCCACGCGCTGCGGGTGCGCGGCGCGCCGCTGATTGGTCTCTCTGCAAGCCTGCTGCTGGCGCTGTTAGCGGAAAGCGGCAAAAGCCGCGATGAGCTGGCGGTGGCGCTGGAGACCCTGCGCGCCTCCCGCCCTACGGCGGTGAACCTGATGAACAATCTCGACCGCATGAAGCTGGCGCTGTGGCAGGAAGCGTTCGTTCCGGCGTTGGTGGCTGAAGCGCTGCGGCTGATTGACGAAGACAAACGGCTCTGTGACGCCATTGCCAGTGCGGGCAGCGCGCTGGTGAAGCCCGGCAGCCGTCTGCTGACCCACTGCAACACCGGCGGGCTGGCGACGGCGGGCGTGGGTACCGCGCTGGGGGTGATTGCCCGCGCGCATCAGGAAGGCAAGGTCAGCAACGTCTGGGTGGATGAAACACGTCCGCTATTGCAGGGCGGCAGGCTGACCGCATGGGAACTCGGCGAGCTGGGCGTACCGTATCAGCTGATTACCGACTCCATGGCCGCCAGCCTGATGGCAAAAGGGCAGGTGGATGCCGTGTGGGTGGGTGCAGACCGCATTGCCGCCAACGGCGACGTGGCGAACAAGATCGGCACCTATTCCCTGGCGGTGCTGGCGAAGTTCCACGGTATTCCGTTCTACGTCGCCGCCCCGCAAACGACTCTCGACCCGGACTGCCCGAACGGGGATGCGATCCCGATTGAGCAGCGCGCCGCCAGCGAAGTGACGGGCGTCGCGGGAAGCTTTGGCGCGGTGCAGTGGGCGCCGCAAGAGGCGCAGGTTTATAACCCGGCGTTTGACGTCACGCCTGCCTCGCTGATTAGTGGCTGGGTGCTGGATACAGGCGTGGTCACACCGGACGAGGTGGCGGAAGGGAAATTTGCCTGAGTCCGGCTATCCTTTAAGCGGGGCCCTGAGAGGACAACATCGTGACGCTCGATCCTGACACAGACTTAAAACTGGAGCGCGTGGTGGATGCACCGCGCGACCTCGGCGATTGCGCGTCACCCGACGAAGGAGATCCGCGAGCAGCATGAGCAGATGGGCTTCCATGAAGGGTGGGGTGTTGTGCTGGATCAGCTGGTGGGGTATGTTAAGGGGCTTAACGCGTAGTGCGCACGGGTGCCCTCACCCCAACCCTCTCCCACAGGGAGAGGGGGCTAACCGTGCCTGTTCAGACTAGGCCAGGCGTGGATACGCATCCGCAATCGCATCCCCGGTAAACTGCGCCACCCAACCCTCCGGGTTATCGAAAATACGGATCGCCGTAAAGTTCGGCTCTGATCCCATGTCAAACCAGTGCGGCGTGCCCGCGGGTACGGAAATCAGGTCGTTTTTCTCGCACAGCACCTGGTACACCTCATCGCCAATGTGCAGGCAGAATAATCCCGCTCCTTCCACGAAAAAGCGCACTTCGTCTTCGCCGTGGGTGTGTTCGTTCAGGAACTTCGCGCGCAGCGCCTCTTTCTGCGGATTGTCGGCGCGCAGGCTGATCACATCCCAGCTCTGGTAACCTTTCTCTGCCACCAGCTTGTCGATCGCATGCTGATACGCCGCGATCACGGCTTCAGGCGCGGGATCGTGCCCTAAATCGCGATCCGCCGCCCAGCGTTCAAAACGCACGCCTTTGGCGTTCAGCTGTTGAGCAATCTCGGCGGCGTCGGTGCTGTGCCACTGGTGCTGACTGGCGTCTTTATCGGAATAAATGGTCAATGCGCTCATGAAGGGATCTGCTCCGGATTAATCTCGTCAAACTGGTGGATCTGATGATGATGGCTTGCGCCGTCATCTTCACCGCGAATCAGTTGCAGGGTGCGAAAACCCGCCTGTTCAGCCGCGTCCAGCTCCTGATGAATATCCGACAGGAACAGGATCTGCGACGGGGCGATGCCCGTTTGCGTCGCAATATTTTGATAAGACTGCACCTCGCGCTTGGCGCCAATGTGGGTATCAAAATAGCCGCTGAACAGATGAGTAATATCACCTTCGTCGCTGTAGCCAAATAACAGTTTCTGCGCGGCGACGGAGCCAGAGGAATAAACATAAAGATCAATCCCTTGCGCCTTCCATTTTTCCAGCGCGGGCAGTACGTCAGGATAGAGATGTCCGGTAAAGTCACCGTTGACGTAACCGTCCTGCCAGATGATGCCTTGCAGGGCTTTGAGCGCCGTTGATTTGCGGTCTTCATCCATAAAGGTAAACAGCACGTTGATGAGATCGCTGACGCTGGCATGCGGAGCGCTGATTTCATCGCGCAGGTTGTCCAGAATCGATTTGACCGGCTCGGCGTACTGCTGCGCGGTCACAAAGGCCGCCAGCCGCTCACGCGCGTAGGGGAACAAAACATCATGGACAAAACGGATATCGCTGGTGGTCCCTTCAATATCCGTCACAATCGCGCGAATCATACTCTCTCCCATTGTCGTAAACGCATTTCGCATTCAAATAAGAATTCTAAACCTTCCAGATGACGGCGGGCTTCGGCCACGTCGCGTCCCCAGCAGGTTAAGCCATGGCCGCGCAGAAGAAAACCATAATTAAGCGGGCGTTCCTGCGCGTAATGGGCGATGCGTGAGGCGAGGGCGTCGATGTCCTGGTCGTTATCAAACACCGGGATGGCCACCGTATCCCGGTGCGTGGTCTGCCCGGTAAGGGATTTTTGCATCTCAAAACCGGTGATCTTCAGCTCGGCCTCGTTGACCAGACGCGACAGTACCGTGGCATTGACGGTGTGAACGTGCAGGACGGCGTTAGCCTCGGGGAACAGGCGATAGATGAGGGTATGCAGCCCGGTCTCTGCCGACGGTTTACGGCCAGACGGCGCACGGTTGGTGGCGATTTCAACCTGTAGGAAATCGGCGGTGGTCAGGCTGCCTTTGTCTTTTCCGGATTCGCTCAGCCAGCACAGGTGTTCATCCTGACGCACGGACATATTGCCGCCGGTAGCGGGCGCCCAGCCTTTAGCGCCAATCCAGCGGCAGGCCTCGACCAGGTGTGTGAGTTGCAGGTTGTCTGTCATTTCCTTTTACCCTCTCGGTCAGGAATATTTATATCGTTTAGACGTCTAAGCGTCTTGATTGCCAAAGACTAACATCGTGTTATAGTGTCAGCAACATAAGTATTACAGGCAGGCACACTACAATGAGCAATAACCCGTTGATCCCGCAGAGTAAACTTCCGAATCTCGGCACGACGATTTTTACGCAGATGAGCGCCCTGGCGCAGCAGCACAACGCCATTAACCTCTCACAAGGTTTCCCGGATTTTGACGGGCCGAAATATTTGCAGGAGCGTCTGGCGTACCACGTGGCGCAGGGAGCCAACCAGTACGCGCCGATGACCGGCGTGCAGGCGTTGCGTGAGGCCATTGCGGATAAAACGGCGGAGTTATACGGCCATAAGCCTGACGCGAACAGCGATATCACGGTAACCGCAGGGGCGACCGAAGCGCTGTATGCGGCGATAACCGCCCTGGTGCGTACCGGCGATGAGGTGATTTGTTTTGACCCAAGCTACGATAGCTACGCCCCGGCGATTGAACTAGCCGGCGGCGTGGTGAAACGCGTGGCGCTCCAGCCGCCGCATTTTCGTCCGGACTGGCAGGCGTTTGCCGCGCTGCTGAGCGATAAAACCCGGCTGGTGATCCTGAATACGCCGCACAACCCATCGGCGACGGTGTGGCTGAAGAGCGATTTTGCCGCCCTGTGGCAGGCCATCGCCGAACGTGAAATCTATGTTCTGAGCGACGAGGTGTATGAGCATATCTGCTTCGCCGAAGAGGGGCATGCCAGCGTGCTGGCGCATCCGCAGCTTCGTGAGCGTGCAATCGCGGTATCGTCATTTGGCAAAACCTACCATATGACCGGCTGGAAGGTCGGGTACTGCGTGGCGCCCGCCGCCATCAGCGCTGAGCTGCGTAAAGTGCACCAGTATCTGACGTTTGCGGTGAACACACCCGCTCAGCTGGCGCTGGCGGACATGTTGCGCAGCGAACCCGGACACTACCGTGAGCTACCGGATTTTTACCGTGCGCGTCGGGATCGGTTTGTGGCTGCGTTGAGCCAGAGTCGGCTGGAGATTTTACCCTGTGAAGGGACCTATTTCCTGCTGGCCGACTACAGCGCGATTTCCGATCTGGACGACGTGAGTTTCTGCCAGTGGCTGACGAAAGAGGTGGGTGTGGCGGCCATCCCGCTGTCGGTGTTCTGCGCCGATCCCTTCCCGCATAAGCTGATCCGGCTTTGCTTTGCGAAGCAGGAATCGACGCTGCTGGCAGCGGCTGCGCGGTTAAACGCGCTCTGACTATTTCACCGTCCAGGCTTCAGAAAAACGACGGTCTGCGAAGAGTTCGAGCAGACCGTTGATCTGCTTCAGACGCAGCACTTCATCGCTGTCCATACCCAATTCCTGACCAATTTTCTGCTCACTCCAGCCCATAAGCACCAGCTCGCGCACGATTTCTGACATGGCGTTGATCTGGTGGCGTCCGCGCGCGCGGTTGTGGCGAATGGTCGCAGCCATGCGGTCGAACTTTTCCTGCCGCGCTTTACGCAGGCAGGTGACAGGAAGGTAACCCTTAAGCTGGCGCTTCAGGGTCGCCCGGTTACTGCCGATATCATGACGATGAAAACCATCGACAATTTCGTAGTGCTGTGGCGCATTTTCCGTCACAACGATAGGCTGTGTGAATCCATCCAGCTCCAGTGACTTGCTGAGCAGCCGCTTTTCCGGCGGCGCGACGTTATTTGGGTTGTAATCGTTAGCGGTGATGTTTGTCTTTTTTATCCACAATACGCAATCGACGGGCTGATCGCGAAAAGGGCTGATTTCATGTAATGCCTGACGAAACGCATTAATGGCGGCTATTTGCTCTTCTTCAGAAAGTGCCTGAAGGTACGTTTCCATTTCGGTGATTATTCGTTGTTGCATAAAATCCCCCATTCCTTGCGTTTTGCTTTCACTCTGTCGCTGTAGCGCTGATAGTGTTTAGGCTTATTTGGGCTAAACGAAAGTGCCCGGCACCAATAGTCATTGTTGAGTAAAACCTTACAAATGCGTCGCCAGGAAGGGATATCTTTTGCACCAATGTCACCCTCCTGCGTATCGGGAATATCGTCCATGCCTCGCTTTTGATACCAGTGGAGATAAACCGCGATTTTATTGCGGTAATGTTCCGCCGTATTTTGCGGCATGCTGTCGAGTAACAGCATGGCGTATTCGCGCCAGCCAAGATGATCGGGTTTCAGGATCTTCCTGTGTCCATAAAAATGGTTATCGTGCCCGGCATAAATACCGCCGCTGCGCACCCCGCAGGCGCGTTCACACATCGCCGCCCAGCGTTCGGGTTCAATGACATGATAGAGCCACAAGCCCTGACGCTGTTCCGGGCCAAACGGTTCGCAGATGCGCATATAACGCGGCGGCACCCCCGCCTTGTACATCAGGTCGTATAACGGGTTATAGCAACATTTTGATTTCGCGAACCACGTCCAGATGTCGGCGGTTTTCCAGTCGTACAAAGGGTAGATATACCAGGTATGCCCGCCCGGTGCGACGGTCGTCCAGGGTTTATCGTCAGAAAAGCGCTGCTTGCGTGCCGACGCGATAGCCAGAAAGCGGTTGTAGGATTCATCGGCGCGAATGCCTATCATCATGGCTGCCGGACGATTGAGGGAAAACCAGTCAGAGAAGCTGCGAACGAAGGTTTCGAAGGTCATTCCCGGCTGGTAGAAAGGAAAAAAAAGCGGGATCGGTAATGGCGTCGTCAGGGGGCTGTCGCACCCACGGCGTGTCGGGTTCCCAGCATTGCCACTCTGGTTGAAACTGCGACAACGAATTTTGCGTGGTGAGGGGAAGGGCCACCCACCAGAAGTGATCTATCACATCGCTGTAGAGTGAGCGCATATGCTCGATATGGGCAATGGTATAGGTGAACTGCGCTTCCCAGTCTATAAACAGCACGTCAATTTTTCTTTTCATCTGCCTGGCGCGCAGCGCCGCGAGATGCAGCATGACGGTAGAATCTTTACCGCCTGAAAAGGAGACGCAAACCCGGGATATATTCTCAAGCGTCCACGCTATTCGCTCCTCGGTGGCGTTGAGGACATTTTGGGTCAACGGTATTTTATAGATTGACATGATCATTCTCTTCCTGAGTAATAATTACCTGAGACGGAGTCAATATGCGGAAGGATACAACAGGCTGGGGAAATAAAGGGAAATAAATTGTATGATTGTTTTAAATTATCATTTTGATGAATATTTAGGGAAGTGTTCTGGCCGCACAGAAAACGGCCAGAATTCATTACTGTTGCAACTGTGATAATTCTTGAATAAAGCTGGAGAATACCGGGCTATTCAATGCGGAGCGATTATACATTGCGTAGAGTTTAACAGTTGGCAAATTTATATCGGTCTCGATTATCCGCAGGTTGAGAGCCTTGCCGTATTGTTCAAACGCTGGTATTGGGATTAGACCAATAATATCGCTGAAGCTGATCATCGACAGCAGTGATATAAAAGAATCACTGCGGAACACAATATTTCTTTCAGGAAGCACTATTTCTGCACTTTCCTGATAACTTTTCACGCTGGCTTCATCGCTTAAATAGGCCGTGAAATTTTCACGCAGGATTTCTTCAGTCGTCGCGTTAAGGCCGAGTCGCGGATGATCCTGATGGCAAACGAGCACAAAAGGCATCTCATAAAACAGGCTACAGGCCGTAGAACGACTGTTTAAAGGAGAGAATGAAAAGACAAGATCTGCCTTTCGATAGGCCAGCAGGTCTTCCGCTGAGTCTGGTGCGAGAAAAACATCATGCAGTTCAATATGATAATTATGCTTTTCCATTAAAAGCAACATCGGGCCAAGCATGATTTTTGGCGTCATAACTTGCGGACAGTAGATCACGAAACTTTTCTTCAGCCCGCTGGTATGCATCATGTTAATAGTCTGTTCCAGCTGGTTGAGGTTCTGTTCCAGATGATGATGCAGATTAACCCCCACGGTAGTGGGCGTAATGCCTTTACCTGAACGAATGAACAGAGGGTCGTTAAGCTGCCCGCGCAGGCGTTGCAGCGACTGGCTTACGGCGGACGGCGTAATATACAGCGTCTCTGCCGCTTTACTTATGCTGAGATGCTGATAAATGCATTCAAATATGACCAAGAGATTAAGGTCAAATTTTTTAAGGTCGTAGAGATTTGCCATGATTCGTCCTGATGCTGCCGTGTCTGCTGAAGTTACCACATCACTGATAACTATAGATTGAAGCTAGCCATTTACAATCCGTGTGACTAACTTACTTAATTGGTTTTTAAAGCAACCTTAATATATCACGGTGTCGGATTATTGAAATGGTTCTTCAAAGGAAGTGAAGATAATTTTATCTTTAGCAGTGTGACAGAGACCGGAAAATACAATTGACATCTATATCTCGATAGAGATATATAAACCGAGCGGATTTGTTCGCATTAATATTCATTCATTGTTCGATAAAACCTATCACAACCATAGGCAGGAATGCCGTCAGGGCGCATTGCCCTTCCTCTGTTCCAGTGTTGTAATCAAAGCGCTGTTACGGCCTTGATACAAGGTATGTAGAGCGCAACGCAACGCCAGCTTCGGCTGGCACTGAATGTACCTGCGGGGAATTCAGGTATCAGGGCCGCCCGTTGAGGCGGCCTTTTTACTTTCAGGCTTTCCTGTAAAAGGTTCACCTTGCTGTCTTGTTGCTATTGTAAGGTTTGGCTGATTGATTTGATAAAGCATACGCATTAGCCCCGATGAACAAAGTTGGTTACCTTACATCTCAACGAAAACACGGAGGAAGTACAGATGTCCTTGATTAACACCAAAATTAAACCTTTCAAAAACCAGGCGTTCAAAAACGGTGAGTTCATTGAAGTGACCGAGAAAGATACCGAAGGCCGCTGGAGCGTGTTCTTCTTCTATCCGGCTGACTTCACCTTCGTTTGCCCGACCGAACTGGGCGACGTGGCAGACCACTACGAAGAACTGCAAAAGCTGGGCGTAGACGTTTACTCTGTTTCTACCGATACCCACTTCACCCACAAAGCGTGGCACAGCAGCTCTGAAACTATCGCGAAAATCAAATACGCGATGATCGGCGACCCGACTGGCGCCCTGACCCGTAACTTCGACAACATGCGTGAAGATGAAGGCCTGGCAGACCGCGCGACCTTCGTTGTTGACCCGCAGGGCATTATCCAGGCTATCGAAGTTACCGCTGAAGGTATCGGCCGTGATGCATCTGACCTGCTGCGCAAAGTGAAAGCGGCTCAGTACGTTGCTTCTCACCCAGGCGAAGTGTGCCCGGCGAAATGGAAAGAAGGCGAAGCGACGCTGGCTCCATCTCTGGACCTGGTCGGCAAGATCTAAATTTCCGTCGTCTTTCACGCCATAGCTGCGTTGGCGTCGCCTGCTCACCCCGGTCACTTACTTTAGTAAGCTCCCGGGGATTCTCAGGCTAGCCGCCTTGCTCTGACGCGAAATACTTTGGAAATTGTTTCAGTCATGGGCGCTCCCCGCGCCCATTTCATTCCAGCACCATGATGCAAGTTGCATTCAGGCAGCCCGTATAAGGCGGCTTGCATGATGACGTTTTAAGAGAGGGAAGAATAATGCTCGACACTAACATGAAAACCCAGCTCAAGGCCTACCTTGAGAAACTGACCAAACCTGTTGAGCTGATTGCCACGCTGGACGACAGCGCGAAATCGGCAGAAATCAAAGCACTGCTGACAGAGATTGCTGAGCTGTCGCCGAAAGTGACCTTCAAAGAAGACAACACCTTGGCAGTCCGTAAGCCTTCTTTCCTGATCGCCAACCCAGGGTCTGACCAGGGGCCACGTTTCGCGGGTTCTCCGCTGGGGCACGAATTTACGTCCCTGGTGCTGGCGCTGCTGTGGACCGGTGGTCATCCGTCAAAAGAAGCGCAGGCGCTGCTGGAGCAGATCCGCGATATCGACGGTGATTTTGAGTTTGAAACCTATTACTCACTCTCCTGCCACAACTGTCCGGACGTGGTGCAGGCGCTGAACCTGATGTCAGTCCTCAACCCGCGCATTAAGCACACGGCGATTGACGGCGGTACGTTCCAGAACGAAATCACCGAGCGCAACGTGATGGGCGTTCCGGCGGTTTACCTGAATGGTCAGGAGTTCGGCCAGGGGCGTATGACGCTGACCGAAATCGTCGCCAAAGTAGATACCGGCGCAGAAAAACGCGCGGCGGAAGAGTTGAACCAACGCGATGCGTACGACGTACTGATTGTTGGCTCCGGCCCGGCGGGTGCGGCAGCGGCGGTCTACTCCGCACGTAAAGGGATCCGTACCGGTCTGATGGGCGAGCGTTTCGGTGGTCAGGTTCTGGATACCGTAGACATTGAAAACTACATTTCCGTGCCGAAAACCGAAGGTCAGAAACTGGCCGGGGCGCTGAAGGCGCACGTCAGCGACTACGACGTGGATGTCATTGACAGCCAGAGCGCCAGCAAACTGGTTCCGGCCGCGGTCGAGGGTGGTTTGCACCAGATTGAAACGGCCTCCGGCGCGGTGCTGAAGGCGCGCAGCGTGATCATTGCCACCGGCGCGAAATGGCGCAACATGAACGTCCCGGGCGAAGATCAGTATCGCACCAAAGGCGTGACCTATTGCCCGCACTGTGACGGCCCGCTGTTCAAAGGTAAACGCGTCGCGGTGATCGGCGGCGGTAACTCCGGCGTGGAAGCGGCTATCGATCTGGCGGGGATTGTTGAACACGTTACCCTGCTGGAGTTCGCCCCGGAGATGAAAGCGGACCAGGTGTTGCAGGATAAAGTACGTAGCCTGAATAACGTCGACATTGTGCTCAATGCCCAGACGACAGAAGTGAAAGGCGACGGCAGCAAAGTGACCGGTCTGGAATACCGTGACCGCGTGAGCGGCGATATCCACAGCGTAGCGCTGGCAGGGATCTTTGTTCAGATTGGCCTGCTGCCAAACACCACCTGGCTGGAAGGTGCGATTGAGCGCAACCGCATGGGCGAGATCATCATTGATGCGAAATGCGAAACCAGCGTGAAGGGCGTATTTGCGGCGGGCGACTGCACCACCGTGCCGTACAAACAGATCATCATCGCCACCGGTGAAGGTGCGAAAGCGTCGCTGAGCTCGTTTGATTATCTGATTCGCACCAAAACTGCATAATAAAAGAAAGCAAGACGACACCTGCAATGCCAGAGGCCACCAAAAGGTGGCATCTTTTTTTATCTCACGACCATCACCGGAATGTGGGTGTGGCGGATCACGCTGGAGGCGTTCGACCCCAGCAGGTGAGTGGTGATGGAAGGGTTACGTGAACCAATCACTACCACGTCGGCATTTAATTCCCCGGCAAGCTCATTAACGGCGTCGCGCACGCTACCGAACCGGACGTGGGTTTTGATGCGGGAAGGATCGATGCTGAAGTGCCCGACCATGGTTTGCAGGCGTGTCTCGGCTTCATGCTGTAAATGCTCTTCAAAACGACGCACATCAGCAGCGAAACGATGCAGGCTCAGGCTGGCAGAGCCCGGTAAAACATGCAGAAGATGAATAACTCCGTCCTGCTGCGCGAGAAATTCCGCGTGACGTACAGCCTTATCACTCAGTTCCATTTCGAAAACATCAACCGGCATAATGATTGTTTGATACATAACCGTTTCTCCTTGTTAATAAACGCTGAAATCATTCAACCACAAAATATAAATGGTTTCTGTAATCCCGACAGCACTTTTTTATCTCGCCAGGATAAATCTCAAAACAGCCGGATTCCGGGGCAGATCCCGAGAGGTAGCTACCCTTTTATAAGCTTACCCACACCCTTTCGGAGGTTGCATGAAAGCTCTCACCTATCACGGTCCACATCATGTTCGGGTCGATAATGTCCCCGATCCGGGTATCGAACAGCCTGACGATATCATCCTGCGCGTAACCGCCACGGCGATCTGTGGTTCTGATTTGCATCTTTATCGCGGAAAAATTCCCAAGGTCCAGCACGGCGATATCTTTGGTCATGAATTTATGGGCGAGGTGGTGGAGTGCGGGAGCGAAGTGAAAAACGTGCAGAAAGGTGATCGGGTGGTGATCCCGTTTGTGATTGCCTGCGGTGACTGCTTCTTTTGCCAGATGCAACAGTACGCGGCCTGTGAAAACACGAACCGTGGACAGGGCGCGGCGCTGAACAAAAAGCAAATTCCCGCCCCTGCCGCGCTGTTTGGCTACAGCCATCTTTACGGCGGCGTGCCGGGCGGACAGGCGGAGTATGTGCGCGTCCCGAAAGGCAACGTGGGGCCGTTTAAAGTGCCTCAACTGCTGTCTGACGACAAAGCGCTTTTCCTGTCAGATATTCTGCCTACCGCCTGGCAGGCGGCGAAAAATGCGCAGATCCAGAAAGGCTCCAGCGTCGCCGTATTCGGTGCCGGGCCGGTGGGGTTACTGACCATTGCCTGCGCGCGGCTTCTTGGCGCAGAGCAGATTTTCGTGGTTGACCATCATCCCTATCGACTGCGGTTTGCCCAGGAGCGCTACGGCGCGATCCCGATTAACTTTGATGACGATAACGACGCAGCGGAGAAAATCATTGAGCAAACAGCCGGACAGCGCGGGGTGGATGCGGTGATTGATGCCGTCGGGTTTGAGGCCAAAGGCAGCACCACGGAAACGATCCTCAGTAACCTGAAAATTGAAGGCAGCAGCGGCAAAGCCCTGCGCCAGTGCATTGCTGCGGTGCGGCGCGGCGGCGTGGTCAGCGTGCCGGGCGTGTACGCCGGTTTTATTCACGGCTTCCTGTTTGGCGATGCCTTCGATAAAGGGCTGAGCTTTAAGATGGGCCAGACCCACGTCCATGCCTGGCTGGGAGAGCTGCTGCCGCTCATCGAAAAAGGGCTGCTTACACCGGAAGATATTGTGACCCATTATCTACCGCTGGCTGATGCGGAGCGCGCCTATAAGATCTTCGAAAAACGGGAGGAGGAGTGCCGCAAGGTGATCCTGGTGCCTGGCGCAGACACCCCGGAGGCAGCGCAGCAGAAAGTGAAGGGACTGGTGAATGCCTTCCCCGGCGGCGTTGTGTGAAGTTCCTCACTCACCAGTGGCGCTCAAGGTACAGCACCGCCACGACGAGGATCGCCAGGATGATGAGAAAAACCAGTGTGATAACAAGTATCTCACCCATGACCGTCCCCACGGCACCACAACAGAGTAAGCGTGGATTAAGCGGTTTTTGTCCGGTATAGCACAATAGGGTGAATTTGCGGAAAGAGGATGCGAGTGCATCCTCTGTGCAAAGCGGGGTCGCTTGTTCAGAAGGGATTAACGCAGGTAATCGCCAGCGGCTTCGGGCTGGTAGAGCAGCTCAAGCACTTCCAGGTGAGCTGAGGCGCCGCCCGGGAGTTCCCAGTGGATGGTATCGCCCGTGCGCAGTCCAAGCAGCGCTGCGCCCACGGGTGCCAGCACCGACAGTTGCGTGCTGCTGTCGGTCATCTGCGCCGGATAGACCAGCGTACGGGTGAGCTCCTCGCCGGTGGTCAGGTTGCGGAACTTCACCTGGCTGTTCATGGTGACCACATCATGCGGCATGGTCTCAGGCGTACACATCTGCGCCCGGTCGAGCTCTTCGTTCAGCGCATCGGCTACCGGCAGCGAGGCGAATTCTGGTTTCTCCAACAGTCGGTCAATACGTTCTGCGTCGAGTTCATTGATGATAATCGTAGGTCTGGACATTTTTACTCCATGTCGTTAATGCTGCGTGTAACGCAGAAACCAATCCAAAAGAAAACCCTCGCCGTCTGGCAGCGAGGGTTTAACTTATCTGATGATACTGTCTGAAACCGTAAGTTTGAAGTGATGAAGGTCACAATCATGCGCCATATGAATTTTTGGCAATAAACCCGGCATCCCGATTCACGCTGAACGGAAATTTCGTTACGCTGGAAAGACTGAACCCGGGCAATGCACGTTGCAGCCCCAGCGTAGAGAGAGCGATATGTACTTTTACCAACCGTCTCAGGGGCACGGCCTGCCGCACGACCCGCTGAACGCCATTATCGGTCCGCGTCCGATTGGCTGGATCTCATCCTGTGATAAGGCCGGTCAACTGAACCTTGCCCCGTACAGCTTCTTTAACTGCTTTAACTATCGCCCACCGATCATTGGTTTTTCAAGCAACGGCTGGAAGGATAGCGTGCGGAATGTTACCGAAACGGGGGAGTTTGTCTGGAACCTCGCAACGCGCGATCTGGCCGAGGCGATGAATGAAACCTCCGCCACGCTCCCTCATGGCGAGGATGAATTTACCTTTGCCGGCCTGACGCCCGTAGCCAGCCAGCTTGTGAGCTCGCCGCGCGTGGCGGAAAGCCCGGTTAATTTCGAGTGTCGATTGTCACAGTGCATTCAGCTTACCGGCGCGGATGGGACACCGATTGATACCTGGCTGGTGCTCGGCGAAGTCGTGGGCGTCCATATCGCCGAGAGTTTGCTGGAAGAGGGGATTTACCAGACCGCGAAAGCGCAGCCCATTCTGCGTGCGGGTGGACCTACAGCCTACTACGCCATCAGTGACAGCCATCGCTTCGATCTGGTACGCCCGGATGCGCGCAGGGGGTGATATGCGCGCAACCCTGTTGCCCGCCGATCAGCAGTTTTTTGCCGATCTGTTGAGCGGCCTGGTGCTCAACCCACAGCAGCTGGGGCGAGTCTGGTTTGCTCAACGTGGCGCGTCTGACGCTGTCGGAAGCGTGAGCCGCGACTGGCCACGGCTTGATGTCGTTCTTCGCGGGGAATATGGCAACAGACTGGTTACCGGGCAGCAGACCCTCTGCCAGGGGGAAATGCTGTTTCTTCCCGCCCAGGCCGCCAGCGTCCCGGTGTTTGAACGACCGGTCATGCTGCTGAGCATTCTTTTTGCGCCGTCGTGGCTGGGGCTGGTGTTTCATGATACCCGTCACGGGCGATCCGTGCCTGCGCAGCGACACGTTGAGCTTCCTCATCCTGAACGAGGCGAATGTGCTGCGATGCTGATGGCCCTGACGCACCTGAGCGCTTCCCCGCAGGATCAGGCCATTATTCAACCGCTGGTGCTGAGCCTGCTGCACTGGTGCCGGAAAGTGGTGTCGTCGCTGCCTGAACCGGGACTGTCGCGCGGGGATTTTCTCTATCAGAGCATTTGTAACTGGGTGCAGGAAAACTATGCTGAATCCCTGTCGCGGGACAGCGTCGCCGCGCTTTTTAATATTTCGGCTAACCATCTGTCACGCCTGTTCTCCCAGCAGGGGACGATGAGTTTTGTGGATTACGTTCGTTGGGTGCGTATGGCGAAGGCGAGAACCATCCTGCAAAAATACCACCTGCCGGTGGGGGAAGTGGCGAAGCGCTGCGGCTATGCCGATAGCGACTATTTTAGCCGTCTGTTCCGGCGCCAGTTTGGCCTGACGCCGGGGGAGTATCGCGCACGCTTTCAGTGACAGTCAGAACGTGATTTCAGCGTTCAACAGATCCAGGATACTTTGCGGCGTCGTTGCTGCAAACAGCGACTCGCGAAACGTTTTATTGACCAGCTTCCGCGCCAGCTGGGAAAAGACCTTCACGTGATTAATCCCTTCCTGAGCGCCGAGCGTCAGCATGATCACCATCTCGACGTCGCCCAAATCCGACTCCCAGTCAATCGCCTTGTCCAGACGGGCAATGCTGATGCTGGAGTGGCGTATCCATTGCGATTTGGTATGAGGGATCGCTACGCCAAACCCGACGGCGGTGGTGACAATCTCTTCGCGCTGCCAGAGATCTTCTTCAAGCTCCAGCGGGTTTTCGGTCCTGCCATGAATCGCAAGATTTCCGCATAAGAACTGAAGCACCTGCTCTTTTGAGGTCAGCGGCTCATTGACCACGATAGTCTCCAGCGCCAGCAATGGACGCGGCGGCGCTTCCGGTGTGAAATCCGCCAGCAGGGCTTCAATTTCCTCTGCGCTGCGGCTGTCGCAGGCCTTATCTGCCAGCGCCCGGCAGGCCGCCATGTCCAGCTGACGCAGCTGGGTTTTTACCGCAGGGATGCGCGGCCCGCTCATGCTGAACTCATCTATACCCAGCCCAAGCAGAAGAGGGAAGTAGCGCTGCTCTCCGCCAAGTTCCCCGCAAATGCCGACCCATTTCCCGTGACGATGCGCTGCGGTGACAATCTGGCGAACCATGCGTAAAAAAGACGGTGTGATGGGGTTATACAGCGCCGAAACGCGCGGGTTGTTGCGATCGACAGCGTAGAGATACTGAGTCATATCGTTCGAGCCGATACTGAAGAAATCCACCTCTTCGCAGAAGTGATCGATGATAAAGCAGACTGAAGGCACTTCAACCATGATCCCCAGCGGCAGGTGTGCGGTGTGACGTAACCCCTGTGAGGCCAGGGCGTCACGAACGTTTTGCAGCTCCTGTTTGATCCATAAAATCTGATCGAGACTGTGCACCATCGGGATCATCAACAGCGCATTGCCGCTGGCGCCTGCGCGTAAGATCGCGCGCAGTTGGGTGCGGAAGAGATCGGCAAATTCGGGATAAATACGAACGGCACGATAGCCGAGGAACGGGTTTTCTTCCTGGGGAATGTTCAGGTAAGAGAGCTGCTTATCGCCGCCGATGTCCATTGTGCGAAAGATGACCGGCTTGCCCTGCGCGGAGAGCAGCACCTGCTGATAGGCTTCGAATTGCTCCTGCTCGTCCGGCGCGGTGTCTCTGTCCATATACAGCATTTCAGTGCGAAACAGCCCGATACCCTGCGCGCCGCAGGTAAACGCCCCGGGCGCTTCCAGCGCGCTGCCGATGTTGGCGGCAATCTCTACCGGTACGTTGTCGCGGGTGAGCGCTGGAAGACCCGCATCTTTGATCTGCTGCTGGTGGCGTCGGTCGGCAAGGCGCTGCGCCACGCTATAGTAATCATTCACCGCGTCGTTGGGTTCAACGACCAGCACGCTACAGATGCCGTCCAGAATGACCTCTTTTCCCATCAACGGCGCCAGCGAGGCGACCGTTAAACCACTCAGCACAGGCACGGAGGCCGCGCGTGCCAGGATCAGCGTATGCGACGTCCGGCCTGTTTTTTCAAGCACCATTCCTTTCAGATACTGCGTGTCGAGGCTGAGGAACTGGCTGGGCGTCAGATCTTCCGCCACCAGAATAGTGGGAGCGCTGAGGGTGAATGCGGAGGTTTGCTGTAACTCCGGCCAGGTAATGTTAAGAAGCTGCTCGCTGATGTCGCGAATATCGCTGACGCGTTCACGCAGGTAGTCGCTGGCGGAGAGCGACAGCTTGTCGCAGATCAGCTCCATATTACGAATGATCGCCTCCGCAAGGCTTAGCCGTTCCTCGGCGATCAGTCGGCGTATGGTGCCGCCAAACTCCTCATCCTGGATCAGCGAAAGATGCGCGCTGAGAATGGTTTTACTCTCGCCGTCCAGCCCGCGCAGACGGTGGTTGAGCTGTTCAGCCAGTGTCGCCAGGCTGTGTTCCAGGCGGGTAATATCTTCCGGCGAGGCGGGGATCTGACAATAACGTTTGAGGTTATCGCTCTGCCAGCCTCGCAGAGTGCCAGCCCCGATGCCACTGGCGAGCGTAATGCCGTGCTGAAGGTGGGGAGCAAGCCTTACAAGCGAACGGGGCAGGGGATGCGCAACGTGCGGCGCGTCGCCGGAGGGAATACTGTCGCTGTCGATAAACGCGCCGGTGAGATACGCCTCCAGCACGCGTCGGGCCTGCTCCTCGTCGCTGCCGTTAATTTCCAGCACGCAGCTGTCATTAAACAGCGTACCGGTACTGATCAGCGCCAGCGAGCTTTTGGCATCCGCGTGAGTGTTAAGCCGTCTGTTGATAAAACGGATGTCGCTGCGCCATGCGCTGCACTGCTCTTTTAACGCCCAGGCCGGACGCGCATGCAGGCCGTTGGGCAGTGGGCAGAAAAATTCAATTGAAAGCATACTTCCTCCTGGCCGCGTGAGATCAGCATCTGAAGTCCGTCAGATGATCCACGGTCTCACGGTTCATGCATGCCACAAGCGCGACAAGCAGTTGTTGGGTGTGATGAATGTCTTTTTCGTCGGCAATGGATGCCGCGCAGTGTCCGTGTCGGGTCGGGGGACCAAGCACAAGAGTCGGCACGCCAGTGCCGGAGAGATGGATCGCCCCGCCGTCCGTTCCGCCGTTGCTGAACATGTCTTTTTGCAGCGGGATCCCTTGCGAGCGCGCGATCGTCTCAGCCAGCGCAATCAGTTTGGCTGGGGCGATGAGCGTTTTGTCGTACAGCACCAGCATCGGGCCCGCACCGATCTGGCGATGGTTGGCGCTGCCATAATCGAAATTTTTTGACCAGCAGGCGGTATCCAGCACCAGCGCGATATCAGGATGAATGGCGCGCGTGGCGGTCTGGCCGCCGCGCAGGCCGACCTCTTCACTTGAGCTGGCCACCAGCCAAAGCTCGCAGTCGAGCGGCGTCTGGTGCAGCTCGCGCAGCAGCGCGATCAGCAGGTAACAGCCGAGACGATCGTCGAAGGCTTTACCCATCACCCGATTATGGGGAAGGGTCTGAAAGGGCGTATCGAACGTCACGCGGTCGCCTGCGTCGATACCAGCGGCGAACACCTCCTCCGCCGACGTCGCGCCAATGTCGACACGCAAATTGTCAACGTTTTCTCCTTTCAAATCCCCATCCAGCAGTCCCGGTATTTTTTCCCCGTTACGCGTGGTGATGCGTACCGGCTGAAGGGTACGGGCCATCATGCGCACGTTGCCGATGGGCAGGACATCAATGGCCCCTTCGCGCGAGACGCTACGCACCATAAAACCAACTTCATCCATATGGGCGCAGACCATTACTTTCGGGCCCTGGCTCTGGTTGACGCGGATAAGCACGGAACCCAGCCCATCAAACTGAACCTCTTTATGGTATTTTTGCGCCTCACTAAGCAGGATGTCGCGCACCTCTTGCTCTGAGGCCGCAATGGCGTCTGCTTCGCTCAGGGCGCGCAGTAAATCTCTGTCCACTCTTGTTCTCCCGTCAGCAATAGCTGTTTGTGGAAGGTATAAAGCACCTCGGCGCCCGTTTCCGTCACCAGCACCACATCTTCAATTCGTACCCCGCCCAGGTGTTCAAGATAGATCCCCGGCTCAACGGTCAGCACCATGCCGGGCTGTAACAGGGTGCGGTCGGTGGGGGAAAAACGTGGATTTTCATGGACATCAATACCTATGGCATGGCCGGTGTTATGCCCGAACTGCGGGCCGTAACCTGCACGTTCAATCACGGAACGTGCGGCGCTATCGATCTGATGACAGGAAACGCCGGGGCGGATGGCATCAATGGCCGCCTGTTGTGCCGCCAGAACGATCTGGTACACCGCATAGAGAGGGTGCTCCTCCGGCGGCGTGTTTTGCCCGGCGACAAGAAAGGTCCTTGTCATATCCGAGCAATACCCCTGGTGTTGGGCGCCGAAATCAAGGGTGATCATCTCGCCAGGCATTATCACTTTGTCAGAGGCTTTGCCGTGGGGCAGCGCACCGCGCGGCCCGCTGGCGACAATGGTGTCGAAAGAGGGCTTGTCCGCACCCTCCTGCTTCATAAACCACTCCAGCTCGGCAGCGACTTCACGCTCGCGCATACCGGGCTGAATGAAACGCCGGATGTGCTGTGCGGCGCGGTCTGCAATGCCGCATGCTGCACGGATACGGTCGATTTCGTCAGCGGTTTTTATCTGCCGCAGCGCGTCGAGCGAGGTGCTGCAAAGCGTGGTATTCAGCGTATCGTGCCACAGCACGCCTGTTTGCCAGCTCACGTATTCACCCTCAAAGCCAAGACGGGTGAGATCTTCCTTCGCAATAATCTGATTCACCGCCTGCGCAAACGGGTTCTCCGTGTTAAGCAGGTGCATCTCATAGCCCGCCGCTCGTGAAGCGATATCGCTGTAGTAACGGAAATCCACCAGGATATGTGCCGCGGTTCGTGTCACCATCACATAGCCCGAACCGGTTGAAATGCCCAGGTGCGGCTGTTTATTCTGGCGCGAAGCGATGAGCACGCCGTCCAGTTTTTCCGCAGCCAGCCAGGCACGAAGCCTTCTCAGTAGTTCCATGGTTCACCCCGTTACAGCGTGTCGATAGCAAGTTTTCCGCGCTTGTGCAGACTGTTACGAATAATCACAACCAACAGCGCGGTGATCGCCGCCCCGACCACAATACTGAGCATGTACGCCCCCAGATTGGTGACCAGCGGCCACGCCCAGATCGCCGATTCAGGGAACCACTGCACGGCACCGAGCGCGGTGGCGGTCATCGCACCCGCGATCGCACCCGCCATATACGCTGGCAGCGTCGCAAGCGGATTTTCCAGCAGGAACGGGATGGCCCCTTCACTGATGCCCATAAAGGCGAGGAACATGGCCGTTTTGCCTTGCGGATAAAGCTGCGGACTGAACAGGCGTTTGCCGGTCAGACGATGGTCAATCAGTGTGGCCAGCCCCAGACCAATGGGCGGAATAACAATCGCCACGGCGCGGGAGGTGATGGGCAGGACATGATCGGTTGTCAGCCCCAGGCCAACAAATCCCGCCGCTTTGTTAATGGGGCCGCCAAGATCAATCGCCGTGGCCGCCGCCATCCCGATGGCATACATCATGGAGCCCGCCTGACCCGCCGCCAGCAGTACGGTCCGCATACCTGCATTCAGCCAGCCGCCAATCGGCGTGATGATGTAATACATCGCCAGCATCACAAACAGCGCCGAGAGGATTGGGATCAGAAAGGTGCTTTTAAAGGCCAGCAGATACTGCGGTACGTTAATACGGCTATTCAGCCATTTGACCAGATAGCCTGCGGCTATGGCGATAATCAGCGCGCCAATAAACGTGGAGGGCACGGGTTTGGTGGCAAGCCAGGTCAGTTTTTCCGCATCAAAGTTCAGCACCAGCGTCGGCTGCGTGGCGACAAGGCCACCGATAAACCCGGCCGGGAAGGCCAGCTTTCCGCCGATAGAGTTGGCGACAAAGGCGGCAAACATCGGGATGGCGAAGCTGAACAGCAGCCCGCCGAACGATTCGGTCAGATAGCCAAATTTCAATACCGAGAGATTGAAACCGGTGAATTTGCCAGAGTTAAGCGCGTCGAGAATACCGGTGTCAGGCGGGATCTCCAGCCAGACGTAGGCGATGAGCTGTGAAATGGCGAGGATAACCCCGCCCATGATAAGCGTTGGCACCATGCGGGATATCCCCGACATAATGTGCTGTGGAAGCTCTTTCCAGAAAGACGCACCGGCGGCAACCGGTGCGGATTTGATGGCAAGTGTGTCACCCTCGTGACTGTCCGGGCGAACCGCGCTGCGTTTTTTAATAGCCATGACGAAAACCCCTGGGTGTGAGGATTATTATTGTTCTGCTGCAATCATCTCTTCGATCTCTTTCAGGGTGCCTGCCGCGTTTTTAATGGCGTCCTGAAGCGTAATCTCATACACGTCGCGCGTTTCGAAGCGCTCATTGTCTTCCGGGGTGATCGCGATGGCGTGGATAATAATGTCAGCGTCGGCAATATCCTGCGGGGTCAGGCGATTCTGGATCCCGTCCGCGCCCTGGGTTTCAATTTTTACCTCATAACCGGCTTCCGTCGCCGCGTCTTCCAGCGCCTGGGCTGCCATGAAGGTATGTGCCAGGCCCATCGGGCAGGCGCACAGTGCAATCAGTTTTTTAGCCATGTGAAATTCCTCCTGTAGATAACGCCATGATTATGGCGGGGAGGTTTCAGTGATGTTTACCGGATTAATAATGCTTTAGCTGGAAAAATGATGCGTGTGAGCGGAAGTGTGAGGTTAATCGTCATATCACGGAAATCAATGAAAAACCGGGCAAAAAGGTGCCCGGCGCAGCATCAGTAACCGGCTTTATCAATGACAAACTGTTTGCCGCAGTTGCCCGGATGCGGCTGTGGCGCAAAGGAGCCGGCAGAGAGCGGGTTGTTGATGGTGCTGGCGTTCAGCGAGATCTGCATCTCGGTCAGATAAGCCGGATTGCCGTGGCAGGTAAGCTTGAACGCTTTTACGCTCTGTTTCCCCCAGCTTTTGGCCACGGCTGCATCGAAGTCGCTGCGGCGGACGGTTTTGCCATAATTTTCCGCCAGAAATTTTCCTGCCGCGCTGTGCTTCACTTCCTGGTTCATGCGCACCATGGTGCCGAAGTAAGCGTCGGGATCAAAACCAAAGCAGACGCCGTGTTTCGCGTATTCATAACGTTCAAGGCAGGAGTTGCCGCCCGCGCCGGGCATCACGCTGTTCAGCTTCGCCGCGCCGGTTAGCGATAGTCCGGTCTCTGCGGCGTCACATTTGCGGCTGGCTTTTGCTTCCGGCATATTTGGAACCGGACGAGTGGCACAGCCGAAGCGCATCCAGCGGCGTTCATCCACTCCGCGAGCGGCAATAGATTTCGGCAGCGCGGGCCATAAGCCGTGGACGGTCAGAAAATCGGTTTTGTTGCTGCTCTCTTTTTGCAGGCGGCACTCTTCCGGTTCGTCACGGTTACGTTCGACCATGCTCTGGCAAAATCCGGTTTGCCAGGAAAGGGCCAGAACGTAGCGATCGAAATCGCCGTACTGGGTTGGCTTAAGCGGATCTGCCTGAATTGAGAAGACACAGAGTGCAAGCGCTACTGCGCCAGACGGGATAACGATATCCTTCCTGAACATTTGCTTTCCTGATTGGTTGGGCGCGATTAATTTCTGGGGGTTATTAAAGCACAAAAAGCGCCCGCAGGCGCTTTTTGGAAATCAGGAATTTCGCTTAGGCAGCGCCGGGAACCAGCACTTCGGTGGCGATAATAACGATAATCAGGCCAACCAGCACCGGCACTGACGTGCGTTTTACCACTTCAAACGGAGAGATTTTCGCCATCCCCGCAACCGCAACCACCACGCCCGATACCGGAGAAATGGTACGACCCAGGTTGGAAGCCTGAAGCATCGGAATGGACAGGTAAGCCGGGTTGATGCCGGAGGAGTGCGCCAGCTTCGGGATCATCTCAACAAAGGCGTAGAACGGCGCGTTACCGGAGCCGGTGGTCATCGCCGCCAGCATGGTCAGCACCACCAGCACCAGCATCAGGATAATACTGGCCGAGCCGAACGAGGTGGCGATAGAGATCAGGCTCTGAATAAAGCCGATGGTGCTCAGCCCCTGGGCAAACACCCCCGCGGCAACCAGCAGCATCACCACGCCCGCGAAGGCATCCGCCATACCGCGGAAGGCAACTTCCAGACCCGTGAACACTTTCTGGGTGTTAAAACCACGAACGAATTCCAGGATGGCCGCCAGCAGCATACAGATCACCAGGATAGTGATGATGTGCAGCTGCGGGCCCCATTTGCCGTCGAAAATAAGCACGCCAATAATCGGCGTGAAGGGCAGGATGGAATAAAACGCCGGGGCGGTAGTGGTGATTTCGCTGACGTCCATCATTTCGTGGCTGACGTTCTCTTTCTTATCGAGATAGCGCTGCCAGAAGAAATGCGCCACGCCCATGCCGAGAATAGCGGTGATGGAGATCGGTAGTGTGGTTTTGAAGGCGAAGTCAATCAACGACATTTCCGCGGCTTTTGCGGCCAGCACTACGTCACCGGAAGTAGGGGAGAGAATAATCGCCGCCGGAGAGGCGCAAATAGCCGCCGCTGCGCCACGGCTGATCCCGACGTTAACCATTACCGGGAACAACGTTGCCATTAACAGCACGCCAAGGCCCGTTGCTGAGGAAACGGCTAATGACATCAGACAGGCCAGGAAATAGGCCGCGACCATCAGCAGATAGGGGGAATTAATATATTGCAGCGGCTTAGAAGCCAGCTTTACCACCATATCATTCGCGCCGATATGGGTCATATAGGCAGCAAATCCGCAGAGCATCATGATCATCATGCCCAGATCGCCGCCGCGGCTCATCAGCAGAATTTTTATATATTCCACAATATCGGTAGCGGTATATCCGGTGCTGGCTTCGCTGGCGGGTAAAACCTGATGACCCATTAGCGCGCTAATGATCAGCAGCGTCAGGCCGCCGACAAATAGCACGCCGGTGGCTGAGTAACCTTTAATGATGTAGCGTGCTACACCGACAATGACCACGACTCCAATGAGGAGTTCGAGAAAAGTAAGCATGATTTCCCCTGTATCCTTGCTGCCCGAGAGACAAATAATCAATAAAAAAGAAGCTGAAATGTGCCGAATAAATGTCCAGTCCTTGCTGATTAAAATCAAGAAAGAGACTACTAAAGGCACTGATGACGATATTTTTGCTAACCCTGCGTCATTTATATTAAGACGTTATTGACCTGATGAATAGATATTATATGTCATTAAATTGATGGTGAAGTGTTAAGGTTTTGAGTATTACTTGCCGACAATCGATTTAAAACGTAAATCTCTTTAAAACCACTTCTCTTTCATTCTTTTGCCTGCTTATACTCGGTTCACTTTCTCCTGTCCGACGATCTGAATATGCACGCCAGCTGGACATATCGCCTGCGCTTTATCAAAAAACATCTGCTGATGTTTTTGCTGGCGTTTGGCTGGCTGTTGATCCAGAGTCAGGTGGCCGTCGCCTCCCATCAATGTTCAATGGATTTGCGCGGCGAGGTGGCCACCATCCAGCATATGGAGATGATGGCGCAACCGGGGCCGCATTATGCTGCCGGTGCTTCACCGCTGTGTGAAAAACATTGTGTGCCGGATCAGGTACAAAAAGATCCTGCCCAGCCGCATCTGGTGGCGCTGCCTGCCGCCATGACCCTGACCTTAACGACGCCAGAGTGCTCCTCTGCGAGCCACTCTGCGTGGTCCGTTACCCCTCCTGCTGTGGGGCCGCCGGCAACGATCCGCTATTGCCGGTTTCGGGAGTAAAAACCTGTTAATTCGTTGATTTTATTTACTTAACGTTTAACAGGAGTTTTATCATGCGTACCGTATTCCTTTCCGCGCTGGTTGGCGCGTCCGTCTCTTTCGCTTCTTATACCGTTCAGGCAAACCAGACCTGGCAGGGCCACGGCGTGGTTCAGTCGATCTCTGACAGCGCCGTCATGCTCCGGCACGAGGCCATACCGGAACTAAAATGGCCAGCAATGACCATGCCGTTTACTTTATCTTCGGGCGCCACGCTGAACGGCGCCAAACCGGGGGATGAAGTGACCTTCACGCTTGAGCGTGCGGGTGACGGTTTCCAGATTATCTCGCTGACGCCAGCACGCTAAGCGAGGTCACCATGAAACAACACACACTGAGCCTGTGGCTCGGTGGGGTGTTGTTCGGCCTGTTAACCTCCGTCGCGCAGGCGGAGCCGTGGACGCTCGAACACACCCTGACCGAAGCCCAGCGCTACTCGGCAGAACTCTCCGCCAGCCGTAACGAAGCGCAGGCGCTGGATGCGATGGCGGATTCCGCCACGCAATTACCTGACCCAAAACTGAAATTCGGCATCGAAAACGTGCCGGTACAGGGCAGCAACGATCGGCGGCTGACGCGCGAAGGGATGACCATGCAGAAGGTTGGCATCATGCAAAGCTACGTCAGCTCAGAGAAGCGGGAACGTAAAGCGCAGACCTTTCAGGCGCAGGCGCGAAGCGTGCTGGCTAAATCCGAAGCCGTCCGCGCCGCGCTTCAGCGTGATACCGCCCAGGCCTGGCTGGATCTGGCGCTGGCCCAGCAGGCGCTGAATACGGCCAGAACGCTGGTACGCGAAACGGAACGCCAGCGCGGCGTGCAGAAGGCGAGCGTCGGGGCGGGAAGCGCAACGCCGGACAGCGTACTGGCCCTGCAAATGATCCTCAGCGCCATGCGTGACAAAGAGACGCTGGCGCAGCGGGATGTGCAGCTGGCGCAAAGCCGTCTGCTGGAGCTTACGGGGCACGCGATTACGGAGGTTAGCGGTCCGCTGCCGCGCTATCAGCGTCTTCCTGCCGATGAAAAAACGTTGCAGGAGGGGATCGTCAGGCACCCGGAAGTGGAAGCCGCACGACGTGAAGCCGAGACCGCGAAAGCGCGTTCGGCGCAATCTGCCGTGGCGGCGATACCCGATGTGGATGTAGAGGTCTATTACGCCCACCGCGCCGAAGGTTATGACGATATGGCTGGCGTGATGTTCAGCGTGGATCTGCCTCTGTTCCAGTCAAAACGCCAGGACAAGGATTACGCCGCCGATGTTTCCCGCTCAATGCAGGCGGTGGATCAACTGACGCTGCTCAAACGCGAACACATTGCCCAGGTGCAAACGCTGGTGGCGCAGTATCAGGCTGCGCAAACGGTGTGGCAGCGTCAGCGGGACGAGGTACTGCCGTTGCAACGTCAACGGCTGGCGGTGCTGACGGCGCAATATCGCTCTGGACAGTCGGCGCTTCCGGCCCTGCTGGAGGCGCGTCGTGGCGTACTGGATACGGAACTGGCGGTGAACCAGGCGGAGCGCGAAATGGCGCGAACCTGGGCTGCCGTGAACTGGCTGATCCCGCAGGAGCTGGCGCAATGAAAAAAACAATGTTAATGGCGATTGCCATCGCGATAGCTGCCGCTGGCGGCTATTTTGTCGGAAAGAAGCAGACGCATCAGCCGGCTGCGGCTGCACAACCCTCTGAACGTAAGGTGCTTTACTGGTACGACCCTATGGTGCCCGGTCAGCGCTTCGATAAGCCGGGTAAATCCCCCTTTATGGATATGGATCTGGTCCCGCGCTACGCCGATGAAGCACAGGCGGCGTCAGGCGTGGCCATCAGCACTCAACAGCAGCAAAACCTGGGGATGAAAACCGCCAACGTTGAGATGCGCCAGCTGGTTTCGCCGTTCTCGGCCTTTGCCACGGTTGCAACGGATGAACGTAACGTCTCGGTGGTGTCAGCCCCGGCCAATGGCGTGGTGTCAAAATTGTTTGTTAATGCGCCGCAGCAGCAGGTGAAAGCCGGGGAGGCGCTGGCGCAACTGTGGATCCCGCAATGGACCACCGCCCAGCAGGAGTATCTCGCGGTTCGTCAGCTTGGCGATGCCGCATTGACCCGCGCCGCACGCGAGCGGCTGGCGTTGCAGTTTATGCCGGAAGAGGTCATTCGTTTGCTGGAGCGTAGCGGTAAGCCGCAGACCACGCTCACCCTGCGCGCTGACCGGGCGGGCTATGTGGTGAAGCTGGATGTGCGGGAAGGGGCGCAAATCACCGCAACGGCGCCGCTGTTTGAGATCGCCAGCCTCGATCCGGTCTGGCTGGTGGTCGATTACCCGCAAACGCAGGCGCAGTCTCTGGCAGTGGGCAGCAACGTGGTCGCAACGTCAGAAAGCTGGCCGGGGGAGCAATTCCACGGCACGGTCAGCGAGTTGCTGCCGCAGATGGAGGCGACCACGCGAACCCTGAAAGCCCGTATCGTGCTGGAAAATACCGCACATAAGCTGAAGCCAGGCATGTACCTCTCCGTCAGGCGTGCGGAAGAGCTGAAAGGCCCGCCGGTGCTGGCGGTGCCGGAAGAGGCGGTAATTAACAGCGGAGAGTCTGCGCGTCTGCTGCTGGCCACCGGGAACGGTTATTTCCGGCCTGTGACGGTAAAAACCGGCCTGACGGCGCAGGGCTGGACGGCGATCCTGTCCGGGGTCAAAGAGGGCGATAAGGTGGTGACGTCCGGGCAATTCCTCATTGATTCCGAAGCCAGCCTGCGTAGCGTGATGCCGGAGGTGACGCCATGATTGCCGCTGTGATTCGCGCCTCGTTGAGTAACCGCCTGCTGGTGATCCTGGCCGCGCTGATGATGGCAGGCTGGGGCTGGTGGGCGGTGCAGCGCGCGCCGCTGGACGCGTTGCCCGATCTGTCTGATGTGCAGGTCATTATCAAAGCGAGTTACCCCGGAAAAGCGCCGCAGGTGATTGAAGATCAGGTGACCTGGCCGCTGACAACCTCCATGTTGTCTGTGCCGGGCGCCAAAACCGTGCGTGGTTTTTCAATGTTTGGTGACGCTTATGTGTATGTGCTGTTTGAGGATGGCACCGATCTCTACTGGGCGCGATCCCGGGTACTGGAATATTTAAGCCAGGTACAGGCGCAGTTTCCGCCGGGCGTGAAGGTGTCGCTGGGGCCGGATGCGACGGGCGTGGGCTGGATCTACGAATATGCGCTGATCGACCGTAGTGGAAAACACAGTCTGGCAGATCTGCGGGCCCTTCAGGACTGGACGCTTAAGTTCGAGCTCAAGACAGTACCGAATGTATCTGAAGTGGCAAGTATTGGCGGAATGGTGCGTCAGTATCAGATCGTGGCGGACCCGGCGAAGATGCGCGCGCTGAATATTACCCACAGCCAGCTATCCGGCGCGGTGCAGGCCGCCAATAAAGAGAGCGGCGGCGCCCTGCTGGAGATGGGCGAAGCGGAGTATATGGTGCGGACAACGGGCTATTTGCGCTCGCTGGAGGATTTTCGCAATGTGGTGATCGCCACCCGCAATGGCGTGCCTGTCCTGCTGAAAGATGTCGCCACCCTTGGCATTGGCCCGGAGATCCGCCGGGGCGTGGCGGAGCTTAACGGTGAAGGGGAGGTCGCTGGCGGCGTGATCGTGATGCGCTACGGGCAGAATGCGCTGGAAACGCTTCGTGCGGTAAAAGCGAAACTGAGCGAGCTGCAAAAAACGCTGCCGCAGGGCGTCGAGATTATTCCGGTCTACGATCGCTCCACGCTGATTGAGGACTCGGTCAAAACGCTGACGCACAAGCTGCTCGAAGAGTTTGCCGTGGTGGTACTGGTGTGCGCGCTGTTCCTGTTCCACCTGCGCTCCGCGCTGGTGGCGATGGTCTCGCTGCCGCTGGGGATCCTCGGGGCATTTGTGGTGATGCACTATCAGGGCATTAACGCGAATATGATGTCGCTCGGCGGGATCGCCATTGCCATCGGGGCGATGGTGGATGCGGCAATTGTGATGATTGAAAATATGCACAAGGTGCTGGAGCAGTGGCGGCATGATAATCCGGGCAAGGAGCCCGCGCCGGGAGAGTACTGGCGTCTGGCGGAAAAGGCGGCGGTTGAAGTGGGACCAGCGCTGTTTTGCAGCCTGTTAATCATCACGCTGTCATTTATACCGGTTTTTCGCTGGAAGCGCAGGAGGGACGAATGTTCTCGCCGCTGGCGTTCACCAAAACCTGGTCGATGGCCGTGGCCGCCGGGCTTGGGATCACCCTGGTGCCGGTGCTAATGGGCTTTTTCATTCGCGGGAAAATCCCGGATGAGAAGGCAAACCCGATCAACCGCCTCCTGATCCGCCTGTATGAGCCACTGCTGGACAAGGTGCTGACCTTCCCGAAAACGACCCTGGCGCTGGCATGTCTGCTGCTGATCGCCACACTGTGGCCGCTGAGCCGCCTGGGCAGCGAATTTATGCCGCCGCTGGATGAAGGGGATTTGCTCTATATGCCCTCCACGCTGCCGGGGATCTCTGCTCGCGAGGCATCGCGGCTGCTTCAGCAGACGGATCGCTTGATCAAAAGCGTCCCGGAGGTGGCGAGCGTGTTTGGCAAAGCCGGTCGGGCAGAGTCGGCAACCGATCCCGCGCCATTAACCATGCTGGAAACAACCATCCACTTTAAGCCCCGCGAGCAGTGGCGGCCAGGAATGACGCCGCAAAAGCTGGTGGAGGAGCTCGATAAAACCGTGTCGCTGCCGGGCATTGCCAATGTGTGGGTGCCGCCTGTCCGTAACCGCCTGGACATGCTGGCAACCGGGATCAAAAGCCCGGTCGGCATTAAGGTGAACGGCAATAATATTGCCGACATTGAGCGTGTGGCCCGGCAGATTGAGCAGGTGGTGAAGGACGTTCCTGGCGTCTCCTCTGCGCTGGCGGAGCGTCTGGAAGGCGGACGCTACGTGGATATTCGTATCGACCGGCAAAAAGCCGCGCGCTACGGCGTTTCCGTCGATGAACTGCAAAGCCTGGTCTCCACGCTGGTCGGGGGCGATAACATTGGCGAGGTGATCCAGGGACGCGAGCGGTATCCCATCAACCTGCGTTATCCCCGCGATTTGCGTGATAACGTCGACACGTTGCGGGTGTTGCCGGTAGTGACCGCCAGCGGTAGCCAGGTGGCGCTGGGGGAATTGGCCGATATCGTCGTGACGGAAGGCCCACCGATGCTCAAAAGTGAAAACGCGCGCCTTTCCAGCTGGATCTACGTGGACTTGCGCGGGCGCGATCTGAAATCCGCCGTGGATGAAATGCAAAAACGGGTGGAGGAGAAGGTGGTATTGCCGCAGGGCGTGTCTCTCTCCTGGTCCGGGCAGTTTGAATATCTGGAACGGGCGACCGCGATGCTCAAAATAGTTTTACCTGTCACGCTGATGATTATATTCGTCCTTTTATGGTTAACCTTCAGGCGGATATCAAATGTCCTGATAATAATGGGGACATTGCCTTTCGCGCTTATTGGGGGCGTGTGGTTACTGTGGCTGCTTGAATATAATTTGTCAGTGGCGGGGGCCGTTGGCTTTATCGCCCTTTCCGGGGTGGCGGCAGAATTCGGCGTAATTATGGTTCTTTATTTGAATCATGCGCTTGATAAATATCACAGGCTGGAGCCAGAAGGGGGAAATACGGTGCTGATTCGGGCGATCCACGAAGGAGCCGTGCTGCGCGTGCGTCCGAAGGTGATGACGGTCGCCACTATTATGGCAGGACTGCTGCCCATCATGTGGGGCAGTGGGAGTGGCTCAGAGGTGATGCAACGTATTGCCGCGCCGATGATTGGTGGCATGGTAACGGCACCGTTATTATCGATGTTAGTTATTCCCGCACTTTATAAATTGTTACATCAACGTTAAATATGTCAACTGCATGTGCTTATTCAGGCATGCAGTTTATGTTTCCTCAGATTATTCCCAGAAACGGGAGGGTAATTAGGAATAACACCCATGCTGTTAAGCGTTCATTCAAGTATTCTGTGTTAAAGTCTGCACCGAATACTAAATATGGTAATGGCACTGTGAATGTACGAATTAAATTTTCCCTGATTTTATTGTTTATTATTGGGCAGTTATCATTTGCGTCTGCTGTTAATGCAGACAGCAATACAGCGGATAAAGGCTGGTTCACCACCTTCACGGATAACGTCGCGCAAACATGGAATGAACCTGAGCATTACGATCTCTACATTCCGGCCATTACGTGGCATGCACGTTTTGCCTACGATAAAGAAAAAACTGACCGTTATAACGAGCGTCCGTGGGGGGCCGGCTTCGGTCAGTCTCGCTGGGATGAAAAAGGTAACTGGCATGGCCTGTACCTGATGGCGTTTAAGGACTCCTACAATAAATGGGAGCCTATTGGCGGCTACGGCTGGGAAAAAACCTGGCGTCCGTTATCGGACGACAACTTCCGTCTGGGGCTGGGCTATACGGCAGGGTTTACGGCGCGTGATAACTGGAAATACATTCCTGTTCCGGTACTGCTGCCGCTTGCCTCCATCGGTTACGGGCCGGCGACGTTTCAGATGACCTACATACCGGGTACGTATAACAACGGTAACGTTTACTTTGCCTGGATGCGGTTTCAGTTTTAACTGAATTTTTCTGCTAAATCGGCCAAAAAACGCACAGGCATTGAAATGTAAAGAATAAAAATCGGACAGCGAAAATTAACGCGACTTTTGTCACTTTTTATCAAAGATCCGCTGGACAAAACGCCTCACAATTGTTGTACTGATACCCGACACAGCATTTGTGTCGTTTTTTAATGTAAAGGTAATTTTGATGTCTAAGATTAAAGGTAACGTTAAGTGGTTTAATGAGTCCAAAGGATTCGGTTTCATTACTCCTGAAGATGGCAGCAAAGACGTGTTCGTACACTTCTCTGCAATCCAGTCTAATGGTTTCAAAACTCTGGCTGAAGGTCAGCGCGTAGAGTTCGAAATCACTAACGGTGCCAAAGGCCCTTCTGCTGCTAACGTAATCGCTCTGTAATTCAGACGCGTCAGCAAGAATTTCAAAACCCGCTCAATGAGCGGGTTTTTTTCGTTCTGAATCAACCAATAAGATAGATCTTCAGGAAGCTGGCGACGATCGCGACGCTTAGCAATACCATACCTGCGCCTAAGAGATTTTCTTTCATGCTATCACCCTCGTTCAATATTGAGCCAAGAGTGACAGAGAAAAATTAAGCCAACATTAAGGTTGCCGCGCTTAATGTCCGCTGGCGGAGGAAAATAACCAGAATGCGATCGCAGTCATCGCAAACGAGCCAAGCATGTTAACGGCAATGTTGGTCAGCGCCCAGCCCATCCGGCCTTCCTGAAACAGAAATACCACCTCCGCAGAGAAGGTAGAAAACGTTGTTAAGCCGCCGCAGAAACCAGTTGTAATCAGAACCTTCCACATAGGGTCGATGTTGGTCATACGATTAAACCAGGCCAGCCCCATCCCAATAATAAACGCCCCAATCAGGTTTGCCGCCAGTGTTCCCATCGGAATGGCCTGATGCAGGGGGTTAAACCGCATGCTTAAGAGCCACCGCGCAACGCTACCCGTGCCTCCACCAATAAAAACGGCTATAAGTAGTTGTAACACTGTCAATACCTGCTATTTGCTGTGTAAGTGCGTCGAGTGTAACGCTGTTTTTGACCGGGAGACAATTATGTATGTTGCAGTAGGGCAGTTCGCGGTAACGCCGGACTGGAATGAAAACGCGGAAAAATGCGTCTCCCTGATGCATCAGGCGAAGCAAAAGGGGGCGTCGTTGCTGGTACTTCCCGAGGCGTTACTGGCCCGTGATGATACCGATCCGGATCTGTCGGTAAAGTCTGCACAAACGCTGGAAGGGGCGTTTCTGAAACGACTGCTGGCCGAAAGCGTTGACAACACGCTCACCACCATATTGACGGTCCATGTTCCGTCCACGTCGGGGCGCGCGGTGAACACGCTGGTGGCGATACGTGAAGGCGCCATTATCGCGAGCTACGCCAAACTTCATCTGTATGATGCGTTCAGCGTTCAGGAGTCGCGCCTGGTCGATCCGGGGAGTGTAATTCCGCCGCTGATTGAGGTGGAGGGATTTAAGGTTGGCCTGATGACCTGCTACGACATTCGTTTTCCCGAGCTGGCGCTGAACCTGGCATTGCAGGGGGCCGAGGTGCTGGTTCTGCCTGCCGCCTGGGTCAAAGGACCGCTTAAGGAGCATCACTGGGCGACGCTGCTGGCAGCACGCGCGCTGGATACCACCTGTTACGTGGTAGCCGCGGGTGAATGTGGTAACAAAAATATCGGGCAGAGCAGGGTTGTCGATCCGCTGGGGGTGACGGTTGTTGCGGCAGCGGAGACGCCTGCGTTATTGCTGACGGAGATAATTTCAGCCCGAATAGCGCTTGCGCGGCAGCAATTACCTGTTCTGCGCAATCGCAGGTTTGCGCCACCGCAATTAATGTGATGTTTTTTTCAACAATGCTTGATTCACCTTGTTACAGATTGCTATTGTGTGCACGCGCCAAATGACCGTTAATACGTTCAGGTTTTTTGGCGGAATGCAGCCTGTTTCATGTAAAGAAGGTATTTATGGGTGAGATTAGTATTACCAAACTGCTGGTGGTTGCCGCACTGGTCGTCCTGCTGTTCGGTACCAAGAAGTTACGCACGCTGGGTGGAGACCTGGGTGCTGCCATTAAGGGCTTTAAGAAAGCAATGAACGATGACGACGCGGCAGCGAAGAAAAGTGCCGAAGATGACATCACTGCACAGAAGCTTTCACACAAAGAGTAATGGCAATGCTGCAAGGCTTGCATAAAAAACCGGCTCAGAAGGCCGGTTTTTTGTTTTACTGTAAATAAATTTTACAGCTTTATTTCACTTCTTCGCCCTTCGCCTGCATATCGGCGTGATAAGAGGAGCGAACAAACGGACCGCACGCGGCATGGGTAAAGCCCATCGCCATCGCTTCGGCTTTCATTTCATCGAACTCATCCGGGCTCACGTAACGCTGTACAGGCAGGTGGTGACGGCTTGGCTGGAGGTACTGGCCCAGCGTCAGCATGGTGACGCCGTGGCGGCGCAGATCGCGCATCACTTCAATGATCTCAGCGTTGGTTTCACCCAGGCCGACCATCAGGCCAGACTTGGTTGGAATATGCGGATGGGCTTCTTTAAAGCGCTCCAGCAGCTTCAGCGACCAGTTGTAGTCTGCACCGGGACGTACCTGACGGTAGATACGCGGTACGTTCTCCAGGTTGTGGTTGAACACGTCTGGTGGCGTCGCGGTCAGGATATCGAGCGCGCGATCCATACGGCCACGGAAGTCCGGCACCAGCGTCTCAATCTTAATGTTCGGGCTTTTTTCGCGGATGGCGGTAATACAGTCAGCGAAATGCTGAGCACCGCCATCGCGCAGATCGTCACGGTCAACGGAGGTGATAACAACATAACGCAGCGCCATATCGGCAATCGTCTGCGCCAGTTTTTGCGGTTCGTTAGCGTCAGGCGCAACAGGACGGCCATGGGCAACGTCACAGAACGGACAGCGGCGGGTGCAGATGGCACCCAGAATCATAAATGTCGCGGTACCGTGATTGAAACATTCAGCAAGGTTAGGGCAGGAGGCCTCTTCACAGACAGAGTGAAGGCCATTTTTGCGCATCGCCGCTTTGATCCCCTGGATACGCGAAGAGTCGGCCGGAAGTTTGATTTTCATCCATTCCGGTTTTCTTAACAGCGCCTCGCGCTCTGTAGCCACGTTTTTAACCGGGATAAGGGCCATTTTATCGGCATCGCGGTATTTAACACCGCGTTCCATCACAATGGGTTTACTCATAGCGTGCGTGTTCCAGTTGCGAATATCGAAGGAAAGCGTTTCAATTCAAGGGAATGTTGTAATTATCAACTATTTTTGAACGAACGACAGGCAGTATATCATTTAAAGGGGCGATAAAGCAGCCTGCCAGGTCGCCAATTTGTAAAATAGTTGTTGATTTGTGCCTTTTGCCCCGCATGCGGCAGGGGCTTGTGCTGAAAGGCGGGATCAGAACGCCTGGCGGATCACGTTAATGACGTTTTCCAGCACCGGATCGCGCAGGCTTAGCTTGTTGTAATGCAGTGAGATTTCAACAGATTCCGTCGTAAGTTGACTCAATGGAATACTCTCCAGCGGCCAGCACTTTTGAAGCAGAGTGAAGAGACGCACAGGCATAATACAGAGCAAATCGCTGCTGCCAATCAGGGCCGCGAGGGTAAACATATTGTAACTGCTGAAGCTGATCAGACGGTCCGGGAACAGTTCGTCAATACGCTGGCGCAGCGGATCCGGACCCTGTCCCTCGGACATAAAGGTTGCATGTTCGTAATGACGTAAATTTTCAGGCGTTAAAGGTGCGCCCAATGCAGGATGATTCTGACGACACACGAGCGCCAGAGAGTCGGTATAGAGAACGTTATGCCCTAATGCCCTGGCTGCGAAGCTATTGCTGTCGATGATCAGGTCCGTCTGGAATTGTGCCAGCTGAGTTTCCGGATCGTTAACGGGCACGTTGCGGATCAGCAGCTGTGGCACATGCTGTTTAACAGCCTGGTAAATAGCGGGCATGACCAGAACGCCCACAGAGGGAGAGGTGCCTATGGTGATGGTTCGTTGCTTATCGTAACTGCCGGTGAGATCCAGCGCGCCCAGTATCGATTCCAGACCCTGGCTGATGTACTCATGCAGATGGGTGGCGTACGCGGTGGGGGTTACGCCCTGGCCTTTACGAATAAATAAGGGATCGGGAAATATCGCGCGCAATTTTTGAATTGACTGGCTAATTGCAGAGGGCGTGAGATTAAGAATTTTCGCAGCATTAACGATCCCTTTGTGGACATATACCGCCTCAAAAATAGTCAATAAATTGAGATCAATATTACGTAAAGTCCGGAAAATTTGCGGCTTATCTTCGCCGCTGGTTTCATTCAGGCGTTTGGCTGGTAAATTAGTAGGCTCCACGCTCTTACTCCGTATCCATTCACAATATGAATGATAGTTGAATTTATTTATTATGCTTGCAGAGATTCGTAAAGTGTTTCGTAAGTTTCCCTTGTTTATCGAAAACAAGCAGTTGGGTGATTATCACGCACGTTACACGATACCCAGTGATGGTACTATTAAGGTTATAATTAATATGGGACGCTAATATATGGGCGACTCGAAAATATAGAATATGCGGTTTATTGTAAAGCGTAAATGCGGCAATTAAGCAGTGGCTGGTCAAATAACCGAGCCACTGCCGGAAGTGTGTTAAGCAGCAATATATTCGTAGTCAGGATTGTTAAGCAGTGCTAAAAACTTCTTCAGAAGCACGGGGCGGATATTCTCAGGCGTGGCGGTATCTACCCACTGGCGCATTTGCGTCATTTCCATACCGGCATACCCGCATGGGTTGATGCGCTGGAAAGGGGTCAGATCCATATTGATATTCAGCGCCAGCCCGTGGAACGAGCAGCCTTTACGGATACGCAGCCCCAGCGAACAGATCTTCATCTCTCCCACGTAGACGCCCGGGGCATCGGCGCGAGGGTGAGCATCGATACCGTACTCAGCGAGCGTGTTCACCACGGTCTGTTCCAGTAAGGTCACGAGCTCACGCACGCCCAGCTTTCTGCGTTTCAGGTTAAGCAGGACATACATGACCTGCTGGCCCGGGCCGTGGTAGGTTACCTGTCCACCGCGATCGCTCTGGATCACCGGGATATCACCCGTCATCAATAAATGTTCGGCTTTTCCTGCCTGGCCTTGAGTAAACACCGGCAGGTGTTCAACCAGCCAGATTTCATCAGGGGTGGTGTCATCGCGCATATCGGTAAAGTCATGCATAGCCTGAGAGACTGGCTCGTAAGGCTGTAGCCCAAGATGGCGGACAAGAATTTTATCCTGGTACAAAAGGACGTCTCCGAAGACAAGGGAGAATAGGTAACGGGGAGTATATCACAGCGGGGAAGTGGGTTACCCGGCAAACCGGGTAACCGCTGAGGGACTACAGCACCATACGAACAATTTCGATATTGCCGAGCTCTTCGTACAGCGTCTCAACCTGCTCAATGTGTGTCGCAGTGATGGTGATTGAGACCGAGTGGTAGTTACCTTTGCTGCTCGGTTTGACTGATGGAGAGTAGTCGCCCGGCGCATGGCGCTGTACCACTTCAACCACCTGATCAACCAGCTCAGGTTTCGCCAGACCCATTACTTTGTAAGTAAAAGGGGTAGGGAATTCAAGCAGTTCGTTAAGTTTGGTTTTCATGTCAGCTCCGGCGTGTGTATAAAAAATAATAACTCCCGCCACGGGGCGGGAGTTTTACTGATACGTAGTATATGGGGATCAAAATCACACTTTCAAGTGTTCAATTTTTAACCAAACCAGTGATGGAACATCAGCTTAATGTAATCAATGATTTTGCCGAAGAAATTGCCTTCAGGAATTTCCTCCAGCACCACCAGCGGGCGCTGATCGATGGTTTTGCCATCCAGCTGGAAGTTGATAGTACCCACGACCTGATTCTTTTGCAGCGGGGCGTGCAGCTCGGTGGTATTCAGCACGTAGCTGGCTTTCAGATCTTTCATACGACCGCGTGGGATCGTCAGATAGAGATCTTTGTCCACGCCCAGGGAAGCGCGGTCGTTATCGCCAAACCAGACAGGTTCAGAGGCAAATTCTTTACCGGCTTTCAGCGGGTTCACGGTTTCGAAGAAGCGGAAGCCCCAGGTCAGCAGTTTTTTGCTTTCCGTTTCGCGACCTTTAAACGTACGTCCCCCCATCACGGCAGAGATCAGACGCATCTGGCCTTCAGTGGCGGAGGCCACCAGGTTATAGCCGGCTTTGTCGGTGTGGCCGGTTTTGATACCGTCGACGTTCAGGCTGTTGTCCCACAGCAGGCCGTTACGGTTGGTCTGACGAATGCCGTTGAAGGTGAACTCTTTCTCTTTGTAGATAGAGTACTCGTTTGGCACATCGCGGATCAGCGCCTGACCGATCAGCGCCATGTCACGCGCGGAGCTGTACTGACCCTCGGCGTCCAGGCCATGTACGGTCTGGAAGTGGCTGTTTTTCAGACCCAGCGCGGAGACGTAGCTGTTCATCAGGCCCACAAACGCGTCCTGGCTGCCCGCTGCAAAATCGGCCATGGCCACGCAGGCGTCGTTACCGGACTGCAAGTTGATGCCACGGATAAGCTGAGAGACCGGAACCTGCATGCCTGGCTTCAGGAACATCAGCGATGAACCTTTGAACACCGGGTTGCCGGTTGCCCACGCATCGTTACCGATGGTCACCAGGTCGGTTTCTTTGAATTTGCCTGCTTTCATGGCCTGGCCGATAACATAGCTGGTCATCATTTTGGTCAGGCTGGCCGGATCGCGGCGGGCATCGGCGTTCTGTTCTGCCAGAACTTTGCCGGAGTTGTAATCAATCAGGATGTAGGATTCCGCGTCGATCTGCGGAACGCCAGGGATCATGGTCTTGATGTTCAGGTCGTCCGCGTGAGCTGCGGAGAACGCAGCAGCGCAAAGGGCCGTGGTCAGCGCCATGCGCTGCACAAAACGAGCAGAAAAAGTGGTCTTCATGGTCAGAACTACGACATCCGTGATGGAATTAAAAAAAGTGCCTTACTATAGCAAATGCTATACGGGCAGGCATCCGACTTTCATCATGAGAGTGTTAACGTGCTTTACACAAACTGACATTTCGGATACCACCGAATAATTATTTTGCAACAGCGATAAACGACTGGAGCTGCGCCTCGCTCTGCAAACGCTGTTGCAGGGAAGCTGCCTGCGATTTGCTGGCAAATGGACCCATCTGGATACGCCATACCGCACCGTTTTGCTCAACGCGGCCTGGCACGCCAAACTGCTTGCTTAAACGCTGCTGATATTGCTCTGCACGGGTCCGATCGCTGACGGCGCCAACCTGAACCACGTAGCTGCCGCTCGCCGTAGCAGGCGCCGCAGTCTGCGTAGCAGCAGGCGCGGTCACCGGGGCGGGTTGTGTAGCGGGTGCAGCAGCGACGGGCGCAGGCGCTGGAGCAGGTTCATTTGATTCAATCACGCCCGGCGCTAACGTGGTGGGTGCGCCAAGGAAACCACTGCTTTTAACCGGGGCGCCTGTCGCGTCTTCACTTTGCAGCGTATCGTTGCTGATAGCACGCACTTCACCCTGAGGCTGTGCGGGCTCTGCCGGCGTTGAAGCGCCCCCCATACCACCGCTCAGATCCGGGCGAGCGGGCAGGGCATAGGTCTGTTTCGCGACCGTGGTACAGGCCGTGCCCGGGCCAGACAGTGAACCATCCTGCGCCACGATAATCGGGTCGATACGCACTTTAGTATTGTTTGAGGTGTTCAGACGGTCGGCCGCCGCGCGGGACAGGGAGATGACGCGATCGGTGCCGTAAGGACCGCGATCGTTGATACGCACCACGATCATTCGGCCATTCGCCAGGTTAGTGATGCGTGCATAGCTCGGGACAGGCAACGTCGGGTGTGCCGCTGTGATCTGCATCGGATCGAAGGTTTCACCCGACGCGGTCAGATTGCTGCCGGGCTCAGCGTCATAGATGGCAGCAAAGCCAGCCTGGCTGAAACGGGAAGGATCCTGAACGATTTTATAGCTTTTACCGTCGCGCTGATAATCCTGATTCACGCTGGCGTTCAGCGGTTCATAAACGGGATCGGCACCGCTAATCTCGACAATCGGGCCATTACAGACCGCAGGCTGCGGCGGCGCGACGGTTGCCTGTTGCTGACCATCATCACTTGTACAGGCGGCAAGTAAACTTGCTGCGATGCAGATCCCCAGCCACTGCTTACGCATTGCGATCCCCTTATTTTTATACGCTTTTGGACAACATTTTCCTGTGGGTATGGATCGACATGACGATACCAAACCCGGCCATCAACACGATCAGTGCCGAGCCCCCGTAACTCACCAGCGGCAGCGGTACGCCAACAACCGGCAGGATCCCACTCACCATACCAATATTTACGAAGACATAAACGAACAAAATCAACATTAATCCGCCTGCCATCACGCGACCAAAGGTGGTTTGCGCGCGCGCGGCAATCCACAAACCTCGCATGATCAGCAGCACGTAGAGTGCAAGCAGCACCAGGATGCCTACCAGCCCCAACTCCTCAGCCAGAACGGCAAAGATAAAGTCGGTATGGCGTTCCGGTAAAAATTCGAGCTGCGACTGCGTACCGTGCAGCCAGCCTTTACCGCGCAGGCCGCCGGAGCCAATCGCAATCTTCGACTGAATAATATGATAGCCTGCGCCCAGCGGATCGGTCTCGGGATCGAGCAGCATCATAACGCGCTGACGCTGGTAATCATGCATCAGGAAGAACCAGAGGATAGGGATAAACGCGGCAACCAGCACCACGGCGATACCGATCAGACGCCAGCTCAGGCCGGACAGGAACAGGACGAACAGGCCGGAGAGGGCGATAAGAATTGAAGTACCGAGGTCCGGCTGTGCGGCCACGAGCAGCGTCGGCAGGAAAATCAGCACCAGCGCAATGGCGGTATTTTTCAACGACGGCGGGCAGACGTCGCGGTTAATAAAGCGCGCCACCATCAGCGGGACGGCGATTTTGGCGATTTCCGACGGCTGGAAGCGAACAATCCCCAGATCCAGCCAGCGTTGCGCCCCCTTCGAGATGGCGCCGAAAGCATCTACTGCCACCAACAAAATGATACAGAAAATATAGAGATAGGGCGCCCAGCCCTCGTACACGCGTGGCGGTATTTGCGCCATCACCACCATAATGACCAGACCCATGGCGATCTGGCCGATTTTACGCTCCATCATGCCGATATCCTGGCCGCTGGCGCTCCAGATAACGAGGGCGCTATAGACCAGCAGAGCCAGCAGGATCAGCAGCATGGCTGGATCGATGTGGATCTTGTCCCACAGCGATTTTTTATTCGGATTATCCGTCATGATTATTGGTCCTCCGCCGCAGCGGCTGCCGGGTTTTCAGCTGGCAGTTCGGTGTTGTTGTCACCCAGCATGATGTGGTCGAGGATTTGACGCATGATGGTACCCACCGCCGGGCCTGCGCCGCCGTTCTCCAGAATCATCGCCACCGCAACCTGCGGGTTATCATAAGGGGCAAACGCCGTCATGAGCTTGTGGTCACGCAGACGTTCGGCAATTTTATGTGCGTTATAGGTTTCATTCGCTTTCAGACCGAAGACCTGAGCCGTACCTGATTTCGCGGCTACCTTATACGGTGCGCCAGCGAAATATTTGTGCGCCGTCCCGTTAGGGCGGTTGGCTACACCGTACATGCCGTCTTTCGCGATTTCCCAGTACCCGGAATGAATGTCACCCACCGGCGGCTCGTGCGGCTGTATCCACGGCACTTTTTTGCCGTCTTCAACGGTGCTTTGCAGCAGGTGCGGCACTTTCACGACGCCATCGTTAATGAGGATCATCATCGCCTTGTTCATTTGCAGCGGCGTTGCCGTCCAGTAGCCCTGGCCGATCCCCACCGGAATGGTGTCACCCTGATACCAGGGTTTTTTAAAGCGCTTCAGCTTCCATTCGCGGGTTGGCATGTTGCCGGAACGCTCTTCCGCCAAATCTATACCGGTGTAATGCCCGTAGCCGAATTTGCTCATCCATTCAGACAGACGGTCAATACCCATGTCGTAGGCGACCTGATAGAAGAAGGTATCCGCCGACTCCTCCAGTGATTTGGTCACGTTCAGATGGCCGTGGCCCCATTTTTTCCAGTCGCGGTAGCGTTTCTCAGAGCCAGGCAACTGCCACCAGCCGGGGTCAAACAGACTGGTATTACGGGTGATGACGCCCGCACTCAGCGCAGACACGGCGACATACGGTTTAACCGTTGAAGCTGGAGGATAAACCCCCTGCGTTGCGCGGTTTACCAGCGGCGTGTTTGGATCGTTGAGCAGGCCGGAGTAATCCTTGCTGGAGATGCCATCCACGAAGAGGTTCGGATCGTAGCTTGGCATGGAAACCATCGCCAGAATGCCGCCGGTACGCGGGTCGGTCACGATAACCGCCGCACGGCTACCCGCCAGCAGCGTCTCGATATACTGCTGTAGCTTCAGGTCGAGCGTCAGATAGACGTCATGTCCCGCCTGCGGGGGAACCTCTTTCAGCTGACGGATCACGCGGCCACGGTTGTTAACTTCAACCTCTTCATAACCGGTCTGACCGTGCAGCACATCTTCGTAATAACGTTCGATCCCCAGCTTGCCAATATCATGGGTTGCGGCGTAGTTAGCCAGCTTGCCGTCTTTATCAAGGCGTTCGACGTCTTTATCGTTGATTTTGGAGACGTAACCGATGACGTGCGTCAGCGCGGAGCCGTAAGGATAGTAGCGGCGTTTATAGCCTTTGACTTCCACACCGGGGAAACGGTACTGGTTAACGGCAAAACGGGCGACCTGCACTTCTGTCAGGTTGGTTTTTACCGGAATGGAGGTGAATCGGTGAGAACGTGCGCGCTCTTTTTTGAACGCAGCGATATCGTCATCAGTCAGGTCGACAACGCTTCTCAGCGCGTTCAGCGTATCCTGCACGTTATCCACTTTCTCGGGCATCATCTCTATCTGGTAGATGGTGCGATTAAGCGCCAGCGGCGTGCCGTTACGATCGTAGATAATGCCGCGGCTGGGCGCGATGGGCACCAGCTTGATACGGTTTTCGTTTGAGCGGGTCTGGTAATCGGTATAGCGGACAATTTGCAGATTATAGAGGTTGGCGATCAGCACGCCGGTAAGCAGCAAAATCCCCGTAAAGGCGACCAGCGCCCGGCGCACAAACAGCGCGGACTCAGCCGTATAGTCGCGAAAAGAATTCTGTAGTTTCATCCGCTGCTTAAATTACCCTGGTCAGTCATTACTCGCGGTGATAAGGGTGGTTGGTAGTGATGCTCCATGCGCGATACAAACTTTCTGCCACGAGAACCCGTACAAGCGGGTGGGGCAGCGTCAGCGCCGAGAGTGACCAACTTTGTTCTGCTGCCGCTTTGCAGGCGGGAGATAACCCCTCTGGTCCGCCAATCAACAGACTGACGTCCCGACCATCCTGCTTCCAGCGCTCCAGTTCGTGCGCCAGCTGCGGCGTATCCCAGGGTTTGCCCGGGATATCGAGGGTCACGATGCGGTTTTTGCCTGCGGCAGCCAGCATCAGCTCTCCCTCTTTATCGAGAATACGTTTGATATCTGCGTTCTTGCCGCGCTTTCCTGCTGGGATCTCCACCAGTTCGAACGGCATATCTTTTGGGAAACGACGCAGATACTCAGTAAAACCGGTTTGTACCCAGTCCGGCATTTTGGTGCCGACGGCGACCAGTTGCAACTTCACGCATTAACCCCAGAGTTTTTCCAGCTCATACAGGCGACGGCTCTCTTCCTGCATGACGTGGACAATCACATCGCCGAGATCGACAACCACCCAGTCAGCGGTCGCTTCACCTTCAACGCCCAGCGGAAGCAGCCCTGCCGCGCGCGATTCCTGAACAACATGGTCAGCAATCGAAACAACGTGACGAGTTGAGGTCCCGGTGCAGATGATCATGCAGTCGGTGATGCTGGATTTACCCTTAACGTCGATAGCGATGATGTCCTGACCTTTCAGGTCATCAATTTTGTCGATAACAAAATCCTGGAGTGCTTTACCCTGCAAGTTTTCCCCCTGGGTGAATGAGATTATACAACTATGATTTCGTGGCCAGTCAGTATACCTGAACTGACGCCAGTCGCGGGACAAATGTCACCGCCCGGCTTTTGAAGGCGGGTATCATCCCACCCTCCGCCTGAGATTGCATCGCCATTTTTGTAAAACAATTTCTGTAAAGCAGCGATCGGCGGGAAAGTCTGGCAGCGGAGGATATCAGTATGGCTTAGCCTGTCAAGGCAGGATAATCATTAACGGACAATTTCGCCGGCGATGATCAGACATCTGTACTTTTCTGATACAGACCGTGCGCATGGATATAGGCCAGCACGGACGAGGGGAGGAGATCGTCACAGTCTAAACCCTGCTGGAGACGCTCGCGGATGAGGGTTGCGGAAATATCAAACCACGGCGTTTCAGCGAGGTAAATTTTCCCGGCGGGGAGACTGTGCAGGTCTTCTATATTGTCCGTCAGATGCGCGTCAAGCCACTGCTGATGCTGCGCCTCGCGCATGGTCAGCGGGTAGCCCGGACGGCGGCAGACCAGCAGATGACTGTTTTCCAGGATGGTTTCGTACTGGTACCAGCTGGGAAAGTTGAGCAAGGAATCCTGGCCGATGATAAACGCCAGCGGTTTCATGGGCCCTTGCTCAGCGCGCCACTCCCGCAGCGTTTGCGATGTCCAGGAAGGGGTATCCCTGCGCAGTTCACGCTCATCCAGCGTGAAGAGAGGCTTATCGGCTATAGCCAGTGCGAGCATCGCTTTACGCTGCTCGCTGGTTGCTTCTGGCTGAGGACGGTGCGGCGGAACATTGTTGGGCATGATGATTACCCGCTGCAACCCAATCAAATTCGCGAGGATTTCTACCGGCTTAAGATGTCCATAGTGTACCGGGTCGAAGGTCCCGCCATACATGGCCTGTAAAGAATGCATATCACCCATCGATAAATACGTCTGCCAGCGCCTTATGGCAGAGCAGCAAAGAGAGGCTCTCCAGCTCCGCCCAGACAGACTGGCCGTAATCCTGTTTTAACGTCAGTTCGGCGCGCATCAGAAGTTGCACTGCCTGACGCAACTGCTCCTGGCTCAGGCGGTTTATCGCCTCCGTGGTCATCGCCCGACGGTTTTGCCAGACGCGATGTTTGTCGAATAAGGCGCGCAGGGGTGTATGTGCCGACTGGCGTTTAAGGTTGTTCAGCAGCAGTAATTCGCGCTGGAGCGTACGGAGCAGGATGACCGGCTCACTCCCTTCCAGGCGCAGCTGTTGCAGGATGTGCAGAGCACGCTTACTTTTCGCCGACAGCAGCGCATCAACCCAGTGGAAGGGGGTAAAGTGCGCGGCATCATTCACCGCCTGTTCCACGCGCGGCAGCGTCAGCTTGCCATCGGGCCACAGCAGGGCTAGCCTGTCCAGCGCCTGCGCCAGTGCCAGAAGGTTGCCTTCGTAGCAGTAGCACAGGAGCTGACTGGCGGCCTCATCCAGCTGCAAATTGTGCTGCCTGGCTCGCGCGGCAACCCATTTTGGCAGATGTGCCTGCTCTGGCGTCTGGCAGGTGATCAGCACCGCACTGGGGGCAAGCCGGGTAAACCAGGCCGCGTTTTCCTGCGCTTTTGTGAGTTTGTTGCCGCGTACGATAAGCAGCAGATCGCCGTGTAACAAACTCACGAGCATAGCCAGCTGTTCATTGATGGCAGCGTTAGGTCCATTCTCCGGCAGCAGGATCTGGATTGTCTGACGAGAGGCAAACAGGCTCATGGCCTGACAAAGCGAGAAGATAGCGTTCCAGTCGGTACTGTTATCGATCTGGAACGTATGATGCTCATCGAAACCCTGCGCGGCTGCCGCATGGCGAACCGCATCAAGGCTTTCCTGAAGTAACAGGGGGTCATTGCCGAGTAGCAGATAGGCCGCGCGCAGCCCTTCGTTGAGCTGCGCGCGGAGTTGTTCAGGATACAACCTGATCATCAGTTACCCAGCGACGTTGGCATATCCGGCGTGCTGGCATCCGGTGTTTCGATGACGTCAGCGCCTTTTTTCGTCGACGCGGCAATGGCAGGCAGTCTGCGGATCAGCTGTTCCGCGGCCTTATCGTACATTTCCTTGATGATAATCTGCTGTTCGGCGTCTTTTGCCAGCGCCGTCTGCGGGTTATCAAAGAACGAGCGGTAGACTTTGGTACTGATAGGGTAAATATCTTTACCTGGCATCAAGACGGCCGCATCAACGGTAAGCACCATCTGATATTCCGCCGTCCGCCCATCCTGGAAGATCGAGGCCGTATCTTGTGACAGCGTTGATTTCAGGACGCGAAGCGAAGGAACATCCTGACGCAGGGTTTCCTTCTCGATCAGCTCAACATCGTTCAAACGCAGCTGGTTACGAATGGCCCGGCTCAGCGGTCCGTTCGGATCGGATGAGTCGAAGATCATTGTTTTCATCTGAGCAGGCACTGCCGTGGTGTTGCGCAGGTGCCAGCCACAGCCAGCGGTGACCAGCACCGCCAGAGATAAGAGTATTGTTGCCAGTTGTCGCACGTTTCCTCCCGCGCTTAGCCAACGACCAGATTCAGCAGTTTACCCGGTACGTAGATCACTTTACGTACGGTAACGCCCTCAAGGTATTTCGCGACCAGATGCTCCTGGCCTGCGCGCTCGCGAACCTGTTCTTCGGTTGCGTCGACCGCGACGGTAATTTTACCGCGCACTTTACCGTTAACCTGCACCACCACCAGCGTGGTATTTTCCACCATAGCGGATTCATCCGCCACTGGCCACGGCGCGTTGTCGATATCGCCTTCGCCTTTCAGTTCCTGCCACAGGGTGAAGCTAACGTGCGGCGTGAACGGGTTCAGCATGCGAACGACCGCCAGCAGCGCTTCACGCATTAACGCGCGATCCTGCTCGCCATCCTGCGGAGCTTTCGCCAGCTTGTTCATCAGTTCCATAATAGCCGCAATTGCGGTATTGAAGGTCTGACGACGACCAATATCATCGGTGACTTTCGCAATGGTTTTATGAACATCACGACGCAGCGCCTGCTGATCTTCGCTCAGTGCAGCCACGTTCAGCGCTGGCGCATCACCCTGAGAGGTGTGCTCGTACACCAGTTTCCAGACGCGCTTCAGGAAGCGGTTTGCCCCTTCAACGCCGGATTCCTGCCATTCCAGCGTCATATCTGCCGGGGAAGCGAACATCATGAACAGACGCACGGTGTCAGCGCCGTAACGCTCAACCATTACCTGCGGGTCGATACCGTTATTTTTCGACTTGGACATCTTGCTCATGCCGGTATACACCAGTTCATGACCTTCGGCGTCTTTCGCCTTCACGATACGGCCTTTCTCGTCGCGCTCCACAATCGCATCAACCGGAGAAACCCAGTTACGCTCGCCGTTCGCGCCAACGTAGTAGAACGCATCTGCCAGCACCATACCCTGACACAGCAGCTGTTTTGCCGGCTCGTCGGAGTTGACGAGGCCTGCGTCACGCATCAGTTTGTGGAAGAAGCGGAAGTAGAGCAGGTGCATGATGGCGTGTTCAATGCCACCGATGTAGATGTCTACCGGCAGCCAGTAGTTTGCTGCATCGGAATCCAGCATGCCTTCTTTGTACTGCGGGCAGGTGTAGCGCGCATAGTACCAGGAGGATTCCATAAAGGTGTCAAAGGTGTCGGTTTCACGCAGCGCAGGCTGACCGTTGACGGTGGTTTTCGCCCACTCAGGATCGGCTTTGATCGGGCTGGTGATGCCGTCCATGACCACGTCTTCCGGCAGGATCACCGGCAGCTGATCTTCCGGCGTTGGCATCACGGTGCCATCTTCCAGAGTCACCATTGGGATTGGCGCACCCCAGTAACGCTGACGGGAAACGCCCCAGTCGCGCAGACGGTAGTTCACTTTACGCTCGCCCACGCCCAGGGAGGCCAGCTTGTCGGCGATGGCGTTGAAGCCCTCTTCGAAGCTCAGGCCGCTGAACTCACCGGAGTTAAACAGGGTGCCTTTTTCAGTCAGCGCTTGCTCAGAGAGATCCGGTTCAGAGCCGTCAGCAGCAAGAATAACAGGCTTGATGGTCAGGCCGTATTTGGTGGCAAATTCGTAGTCGCGCTGGTCGTGACCCGGCACGGCCATCACGGCGCCTGTGCCGTATTCCATCAGTACGAAGTTGGCGGCCCAGACAGGGATCGCTTCGCCCGTCAGTGGGTGAATGGCTTTAAAGCCGGTATCAACGCCTTTTTTCTCCATCATCGCCATGTCGGCTTCGGCCACTTTAGTATTGCGGCATTCGTCGATGAAGGTCGCCAGTTCCGGATTGTTTTCTGCCGCTTTCTGCGCCAGCGGGTGACCTGCGGCCACGGCCAGGTAGGTCGCGCCCATAAAGGTGTCCGGACGGGTGGTGTAGACGGTCAGGGTCTGGTCGTAGTTCTCAACGTTGAAGGTAATTTCCACACCTTCGGAACGGCCGATCCAGTTGCGCTGCATGGTCTTAACGGTATCTGGCCAGTGGTCCAGATTATCCAGATCGTTCAGCAGTTCGTCAGCGTAGGCAGTGATTTTGATAAACCACTGCGGGATCTCTTTACGCTCTACTTTGGTGTCGCAGCGCCAGCAGCAGCCATCGATAACCTGTTCGTTCGCGAGAACGGTCTGGTCATTCGGGCACCAGTTAACGGCAGAGGTCTTCTTGTACACCAGGCCTTTTTTATACAGCTCGGTGAAGAATTTCTGCTCCCAGCGGTAGTATTCCGGGGTACAGGTTGCCAGCTCGCGGCTCCAGTCATAGCCGAAGCCCAGCATTTTCAGCTGGTTTTTCATGTACGCGATGTTGTCGTACGTCCACGGCGCCGGTGCCGTGTTGTTTTTCACCGCCGCGCCTTCAGCAGGCAGGCCGAACGCATCCCAGCCGATAGGCTGAAGCACGTTTTTGCCCAGCATACGCTGGTAGCGCGCAATCACGTCACCGATGGTGTAGTTACGCACGTGGCCCATGTGTAGTCGACCAGAAGGATAGGGAAGCATCGACAGGCAGTAATACTTCTCTTTGCTCTCGTCTTCGGTTACTTCAAAGGTGCGCTTCTCGTCCCAGTGTTGCTGGACTTTTGATTCTATCTCTTCCGGGCGGTATTGCTCTTGCATGGCAGCCAGTGGTCCTGTGTTCAATACAGCTACAAATGTAGCCAATGGATGTGGTAATTCAGATCCGCATAGCATAGCCCAAACGCCCGCGTCAAAACAGCCTTTCACGCAAATGCACTTTGCAGGAATTTACCGGGTCTGTGCTTCACCTGACAAAGCGGCGGCGAAATAAGGTCTATTATTAGAGACAGTTACTTACCCGGGAGGCAAAATGATGAACAAGGTTGCTCAATTTTACCGTGAACTGGTAGCGACTCTGACGGAACGGCTGCGTAACGGCGAGCGTGATATCGACGCGCTGGTCGAACAGGCACGCGCACGCGTGACGCAAACGGGTGAGTTAACGCGAACCGAAGTGGAAGAGGTAACGCGCGCCGTGCGTCGCGATCTGGAGGAGTTTGCGCGAAGCTATGAAGAGAGCCAGGACGAGATCGCCGACAGCGTTTTTATGCGGGTCATTAAAGAGAGCCTGTGGCAGGAGCTGGCGGATATTACCGATAAAACTCAGCTGGAATGGCGTGAGGTGTTTCAGGATTTAAACCACCACGGTGTCTATCACAGCGGCGAAGTAGTGGGGTTGGGGAATCTGGTGTGTGAGAAGTGCCACCACCATATAGCCGTTTATACGCCAGAGGTGTTGTCGCTGTGTCCGAAGTGCGGGCACGACCAGTTCCAGCGTCGGCCATTTGAGCCATAAGTAAAAGCGCAGGTTTATTCCCTCTCCCACAGGGAGAGGGTCGGGGTGAGGGCATCAGGCCGCAGAATAATAAGCCAGCCGCTCCGCCAGCAAATCCACAAACGCTTCCCGATCGATATCCACCATCACCGTGGTATTCGGCTTGTTTCCCGTCAGCGAGTAATAGTCCACCACCGTCATTCCCTGGGTATATTTCCCCTGTGTTTCCACACCAACCCAACGCTCGACCGTGGTAAACATCTCCGGCTTCAGCAGCCAGGCGATGGTGCATGGGTCATGCAGCGGGGCGCCGTGGAAGCCCCACTTCTCGGCTTTGTGATACTCCATAAAGAAGTCGAGCAGCTCTGCCACGGTCGTTGCAACCGGGTTGCCCACAGAACGGAATCGTTCGATGTCCTGCGCCATAATTTGTGCGCGGTGGGTAACGTCCAGCCCCGCCATCACAATCGGCAGGCCAGACTGGAAGACGATTTCCGCGGCTTCCGGGTCAACGAAGATGTTGAATTCCGCGGCTGGCGTCCAGTTTCCCAGCCCCATTGCCCCGCCCATGATGACGATACGGGCGATGTTGCTGTGCAGTTCAGGATGGCTGTTCAGCAGCAGCGCAACGTTGGTCTGCGGGCCGGTCGCCACCAGCGTCACGGGCTCGGCGCTTTCACGTAGCACCTTCGCCATGAGCTCGACGGCAGTGCAGTTTTGCGGTGCGAAATCCGGCTCCGGCAGCGCCGGACCATCCAGCCCACTTTCACCGTGAACGTTATCCGCAATGATCAGCTCGCGCATCAGCGGCTTAACGGCGCCACCAGAGACCGGAATATCGGTGCGTTTCAGCAGCGTCAACATGCGCAACACGTTTCGCAAGGTTTTATCCGGCGTCTGGTTTCCGGCGGAGGAGGTGACAGCTTTTACGTCCAGTTCAGGGGAAGCAAGAGCAAGGACGAGTGCGATCGCGTCATCATGACCCGGATCGCAGTCGAGAATAATTGGCTGTGCCATAGCGTTCTCCATTCTCAGCATTATTTGTGACAAGGTTAACGCTGCGATGTGACGCCGAATAGAAAAAGAGATCTAAAGCGTGAAGCAGTGCGCAATCCGCAGATTGCGCACTAAAAAGATTAATGCAGGATTTTGGCGAGGAAGTCTTTTGCTCGTTCAGATTTAGGATTGGCGAAGAACTCTTCTTTCGGTGAGTCTTCAACAATTTTCCCTTCATCCATGAAGATCACGCGGTTGGCCACTTTACGGGCGAAGCCCATTTCGTGCGTCACCACCATCATGGTCATCCCTTCGTGCGCCAGCTCCACCATGACGTCCAGCACTTCGTTGATCATCTCAGGGTCGAGCGCCGACGTCGGCTCATCAAACAGCATCGCCACCGGATCCATGCACAGCGCACGCGCGATTGCCACACGCTGCTGTTGCCCGCCCGAAAGCTGCGCCGGGAACTTATCCGCATGCGCAGACAGCCCGACGCGTTCCAGCAGCTTCAGCCCCTTTTCGCGCGCCGCTTTTTTGTCGCGCTTCAGCACTTTGACCTGCGCCAGCGTCAGGTTCTCAATGATGGACAGGTGAGGGAACAGCTCAAAATGCTGGAACACCATCCCTACGTGGGAGCGAAGCTGGGCAAGGTTGGTTTTGCGGTCATTCACTTTGGTGCCGTTAACGACAATCTCGCCCTGCTGGACAGGTTCCAGCCCATTAACGGTTTTGATAAGCGTCGACTTACCGGAACCGGACGGGCCGCAAACTACCACCACATCGCCTTTTTTCACTTCTGTTGAGCAGTCGGTCAGCACCTGAAAGTGCCCATACCATTTAGAAACATTTTTCAGGGAAATCATTATACCGTCCTTTTCTTCAGCCAGCTGACCAACAGCGATGCGCTTAAACTAATCACAAAATAGACCCCGCCCGCGAAGAGGATCATCTCAACCTGCGTTCCGTCACGTTCGCCAATGGTGGAGGCGGTACGGAAGAAGTCTGCCAGACTCAGCACGTAGACCAGGGAGGTATCCTGGAACAGGACGATGCCCTGCGTCAGCAGCAGCGGAACCATGGCGCGAAACGCCTGCGGCAGAATTATGAGCTTCATGGACTGCCAGTGCGTCATACCGAGCGCCAGCGCAGCGCTGGACTGCCCGCGAGAGATACTCTGAATACCTGCGCGGATGATCTCTGAGTAGTAGGCGGCTTCAAACATGGAAAACGCCACCATGGCAGAGATCAGGCGGATATCGGTCTTTGGCGACAGTCCCAGTACGTTCTGTAAAAAGCCGGGAACAATCAGGTAAAACCACAGCAGCACCATGACCAGTGGAATGGAGCGGAACACGTTAACGTAAGCCGTGGCAAACCAGGCGAGCGGCTTAAAGCTCGACAGGCGCATCACTGCCAGCAGGGTGCCCCAGACAATACCGACGATAATGGCGATAACGGTGATCTTTAAGGTGATTGCCAGTCCATCCAGCAGATAGGGCATGGAGGGAACAATAGAACTCCAGTCAAAATCGTACATTTATTTGCCCCCCAGATTGCCCGGCAGGCGTACTTTGCGTTCAACCAGGTTCATCACCAGCATGATGAATGCGTTAATCAGAACATAGGCGAGCGTGATCGCCGTGAAGGATTCCCATGCGTGAGCGGAATAATCCAGCAGTTTGCCCGCCTGCGCCGCCATATCTACCAGACCAATGGTTGAGGCGATAGCCGAGTTTTTTACCAGGTTCATCATCTCGGACGTCATCGGCGGAACGATGACGCGGTAAGCGTTCGGCAGCAGTACGTAACGGTAGGCCTGAGGCAGAGTCAGGCCCATCGCCAGTGCCGCATTCTTTTGCCCGCGCGGCAGTGACTGTATGGCGGCACGTACCTGCTCGCAGACGCGCGCAGCGGTGAACAGCCCCAGACACAGCATGGAGGAGACAAAAAATTGTACGTTAGGATCCAGCTCGGCCTTAAACCACATGCCGAGATCTTCCGGCAGCAGTTCCGGGATCACCAGATACCAGGTAAAGAACTGCACGATCAGCGGAACGTTACGGAACAGTTCCACATAGAGCGTGCCAATCGAAGAGAGAAAACGGTTAGGGACGGTACGCAGAATACCGAACAGCGAACCGACAAGAAACGCGATAATCCACGCCGTTATCGATAACGCAACGGTAACCTGAAAGCCGCTCCACAGCCAGCCGAGATAGGTGGTGTTGCCGAACGGGGCTTGTTGCAGAAAGATGCCCCAGTTCCAGTCAATTGACATAGTAAACTCCAGAAAAAAAAGGGTAGCAGCGCTACCCTCGAAGATTGGTGAGAAGCTCAATTTTTGCGCTGAGTGGGGAACGACCACTCAACGTATAGTCTGTCCATGCTTCCCGACAATCGAGAGGGCAGGAGAGCCCGCCCCTGTCGTTCTAATTAGTTAAGAGCTTTGTCGTTTGGTGATTTGAACAGCGCTTTCATGTCGTCAGACAGTTCAAAGTTCATGTTCAGGTTTTTTGGTGGAATTGGGTTTTTGAACCATTTGTCGAACCATTTTGCCGCTTCGCCAGAGGTTTGCGCCTGAGCGATGGTGTCATCGATCAGTTTCTTGAAGTCCTCGTCACCTTTACGCAGCATACAGCCGTAGGCTTCTTTCGACTGGGCGGTACCGACGATTTCCCAGTTGTCTGGTTTCTTCGCTTTCGCGCGCTCGCCTGCCAGCAGGGCGTCATCCATCATAAACGCAACAGCACGGCCGCTTTCCAGGGTACGGAAGGAGTCGCCATGGTCTTTCGCGCTGATGATGCGCATGTCCATTTTCTTCTCGTCGTTCAGCTTGTGCAGCAGCACTTCGGACGTGGTACCGGAGGTCACGACAACCGCTTTGCCTTTCAGGTCAGCAAAATCTTTGATATCGCCGCCTTTCTTCGTCAGCAGGCGGGTGCCCACAACGAAGATGGTGTTCGAGAAAGCGGCCTGTTTCTGACGCTCAAGGTTGTTGGTGGTTGAGCCACATTCAAAATCAAATGTGCCGTTTTGCAGCAGAGGAATACGGTTTTGTGAAGTGATGGGGATCAGCTTCACTTGCAGGTCAGGTTTGTTCAGCTTTTTCTTCACGGCTTCAACGATGGCGTTGGAGTAATCCTGTGAATAGCCCACGACTTTTTGCGTGTTGTCGTAGTAAGAGAACGGGACAGAAGATTCACGGTGGCCGACCACGATCACGCCGTTTTTGGCAATCTTGTCGAGAGTGCTTCCTGCTGCCGGAGCGTCTTCAGCGTGGACAACCCCCGCAGACATTCCCATAACCAGCATTGCTGTGGCCAGTTTACGTAATTGCATACCCAACTCCTTTCTTATCAGCGCCAGTGACGCATAGATACCCATTGTGATGTTGTTATATCTCGCGCAATGCGAGTGCAGTGTTATGCAAGCTTGTTAACATTTAGTCTGGCTTAATGTAAAGATTTTGCTGCGTTATTGTTTATTTTTGCGAAGCGCGCCGCACCATTCAGAGGCAATAATCCCTCGTTGCACCTTTTCGGTGCTACCGATGATCTACGCTGGTGCGACAAGGTTGCACGTTAAGCCAGACAGCGTTTGCGTGAATAAATAAAGCAACAGGCGTGCCAGAATTGCAGTTTGGGAGGAAATTGTTGGGTGGCGGCGGTGCCGGAAAGTTGGCCGGGTAAGGCGTAGCCGCCACCCGGCAACAGAAGGTAAGGTTATTTACGACGCTGACGCAGGCTCATCAGTACGGCGCCAAAGCCGAACAGCACGGTCAAAATCCACAGCGGCCAGTTCCCGGTGCGCGCGTAAGGCGTAAGCCCGGTAGTTGGCGTGACGTTAGTGGTCAACACTTCACGGGTAAACTGCGGGATCATGGCCTGGATTTCCCCCTGCGGACCAATCACGGCGGTAATGCCGTTATTGGTGCTGCGCAGCAACGGACGCGCCAGCTCCAGAGAACGCATTCGCGCCATCTGGAAGTGCTGCCACGGGCCAATCGATTTACCGAACCACGCATCGTTTGAGATGGTCAGCAGATAGTCGGTGTCCGGGCGGAAATTATCGCGCACCTGCTCGCCGAGGATAATCTCGTAGCAAATGGCGGCCGTCAGGGCAAAACCGTGCGCATGCAGCTGCGGCTGAACGTAAGGACCCCGGCTGAATGAGGACATCGGCAAATCAAAGAACGGTGCCAGTGGGCGCAGAATAGACTCCAGCGGAACAAATTCGCCAAACGGTACAAGGTGGTTTTTGTTGTAGCGATTGGTGGAGGTATAGCTGTATTCGCTGTCCTTACCGAGTGTAATGATCGTGTTGTACGTGTCATAGCGGTTCTGCTGATTCAGACGTGCATCCACAATTCCGGTGATCAGCGTACTGCCGCGCGCGCGCAGCAGATCGTCCATCATCTTCAGGAAGGGCTGCTGATTGATCTCCAGGTCCGGGATCGCAGACTCAGGCCAGATGATGAGCTGCGATTTGCCCATCACCTTTTCAGTGGCGTTGGCGTAGATTTTCAGCGTGTTCAGCAGCTGATTCTCATCCCATTTCAGGGACTGCGGGATATCGCCCTGGACCAGAGAAACCTGCGTGGCGCGCGCGGGCTCCAGCGTAAACCACTGGATATAACGCAGCGGGAAGGGCAGGGCAAACAGGATTAACGCGGCAACCAGCGGCTTCCAGTTACGTGTCACCAGAGCCAGCACCAGAAGGCCGCTGACCGCCATGAGCAGGAAGTTGATCGCCTCCACGCCCATGACCGGGGCCAGGCCTTTCAGCGGGCCGTCTACCTGGCTATAGCCGAACTGCAACCACGGGAAACCGGTCAGTACCCAGCCGCGCAGAAATTCGGTGATTTGCCAGACAACGGGTGCCGCTATCGCCACGCGCAGCCAGGTCGTTTTTGGCCACAGGCGAGAGAGGATGCCCGCGAACAGGCCGGTGTAGAGCGAGAGATAGGCGGCGAGCAGCACAACCAGGAAGACGTTAACCGGCCCCGGCATTCCGCCAAATTGCGCGATACTGACGTAGACCCAGTTGATACCAGAGCCAAACAGCCCCAGCCCCCAGAAGTAGCCAATGGCCGCGGCCTGTACCGGACGGCGGTTCAGGGTAAGACCCTGTAGCCCCATCAGGGAGAGAATAGCGGCCGGCCAGATATCGTAAGGAGAAAAAGCCAGCGTACCGCTGGCTCCGAGTAACAGCGCCAGCAGCAAACGGACGCGCTGGCGTTCAAAGAGTGGGGCAAATGCCATTTACATTAATCTTCCAGTTTTGGCACCGGTGAGTCGTCCGGCATTCTGACATGAACCTGAATAATACGTCGGCTGTCAGCCATTGCGACCTTGAACTGGTAACCATCGATGTCAACGGTTTCACCGCGGGCCGGAAGATGGCCGAAGGCCTGCATCACCAGACCACCAATGGTGTCCACTTCTTCATCGCTGAAGCTGGTGCCAAAGGTGTCGTTGAAGTCTTCAATGGAGGCCAGCGCGCGCACGGTCCAGGTGTGGCGGCTCAGCTGACGGAAGTCGATATCCTCTTCTTCGTCATACTCATCTTCGATTTCGCCCACGATCAGCTCAAGGATGTCTTCGATTGTGACCAGACCGGAAACGCCACCAAATTCATCAATAACAATCGCCATGTGATAGCGCTGGGAGCGAAACTCCTTCAGCATCCGATCCACACGTTTACTTTCCGGCACAACCACGGCCGGGCGTAACACCTTTTCCATACTGAAGGCTTCAGCATCGCTGCGCATAAACGGCAGCAGATCTTTCGCCATCAAAATCCCTTCAATGTGATCTTTGTCTTCGCTGATGACCGGGAAACGTGAGTGAGCCGATTCGATAATCACATCGAGGCACTCGTCCAGCGTCTGGTTGCGTTTCAGGGTAATCATCTGCGAGCGGGGGATCATGATGTCGCGGACGCGCTGGTCGGCGATGTCCATCACCCCTTCGAGCATTTCGCGCGTATCTTCGTCGATAAGGTCGTTCTGCCCGGAATCACGAATCAGCTCCAGCAGTTCATCACGGTTTTTTGGTTCGCCGTGGAAAAGCTGGTTCAGAATGAGGGAGAAAAATCCCTTTTTAGTGGTTGTCGTGTCGCTACTGTGTGAATTGTCGTCGCTCATGGCGTTTGTTAAGGGTTCTCTTGTTAGTTCAACGTTAACCGCCGCGCTATGTCCCTGCGCGGCGGCATGGTAGTCAGTGACTGACTATTCTTTCTCGGCAATGTACGGATCCTCATAGCCCAGAGCAAGCATTATCTCTGTCTCGAGGGATTCCATCTCTTCCGCTTCGTCATCTTCAATATGGTCGTAACCCAGAAGATGCAGGCTACCGTGCACCACCATGTGTGCCCAGTGCGCTTCCAGCGGCTTTTGCTGCTCTTTGGCTTCCTGCTCAACCACCTGACGGCAGATGATCAGATCGCCCAGCAGCGGCATCTCAATGCCCGGAGGGGCTTCGAACGGGAAAGAGAGCACGTTGGTCGGCTTATCTTTCCCGCGGTAGGTCAGGTTGAGCTCATGGCTTTCTGCTTCATCCACCAGGCGAATCGTGACCTCTGATTCTTCCTGAAACTGGGGGATAACGGCATCCAGCCATTTCTGAAACTGTGCCTCTTCTGGCATGCCGGAATTATCTTCACAGGCCAGCTGTAAATCGAGGATCACCTGACTCATTTCTGTTCATGCTCCTGCGCTTCGCGCTTACGTTCTGCGGCCAGTTCGGCCCTGCGCTTCTGATCTGCCTCTTCCCAGGCCTCATAAGCGTTAACGATACGCGCGACCACCGGGTGGCGTACCACGTCTTCACTGTGGAAGAAGTTAAAGCTGATTTCCTCTACCTCGGCCAGGACTTCGATGGCGTGACGCAGACCCGATTTGGTGTTACGCGGCAGGTCAATCTGGGTGACGTCACCGGTGATAACCGCTTTCGAGTTAAAGCCAATACGCGTCAGGAACATCTTCATCTGTTCGATAGTGGTGTTCTGGCTCTCATCCAGAATGATGAACGCGTCGTTAAGCGTACGGCCACGCATGTAGGCGAGCGGGGCCACTTCAATCACGTTACGCTCGATGAGCTTTTCAACTTTCTCGAAGCCGAGCATTTCGAATAGCGCGTCATACAGCGGGCGCAGGTAGGGGTCCACTTTCTGACTTAAATCGCCTGGCAGGAAGCCGAGTTTCTCACCGGCTTCAACCGCAGGGCGGGTCAGCAGGATACGGCGGATCTCCTGACGCTCAAGCGCATCAACCGCAGCAGCAACGGCCAGATAGGTTTTACCCGTACCCGCCGGGCCCACGCCGAAGGTGATGTCATGGTCGAGAATGTTGGCAATGTACTGCGCCTGATTCGGGGTTCGAGGCTTAATCACGCCGCGTTTAGTTTTGATGTTGATGGCTTTGCCATAGTCCGGCACGCTTTCTGCGCTCTGCTCAAGCACGCGTGCCTCTTTGATGGCCAGGTGAATCTGTTCAGGTTCAATATCCTGGATCTCACCGCGCATCGGGGCGGTATCAACATACAGGCTGCGGAGAATATCCGCCGCGGCGTTGACGCAGATTGGGCGTCCGGTGAGTTTGAAATGGTTATCGCGACGATTGATTTCGATACCCAGACGTCGCTCAAGTTGTTTGATGTTGTCATCAAACGGCCCGCACAGGCTCAGCAGGCGAGCGTTGTCTGCGGGCGTTAGGCTAATTTCACGCGTATCTATGTTCAAACTGTTCCTCTTTGAGTAGTTAACTGACTCGCCGCCACACGGCGTAATAAAACGGTCATTACCGAAATTATTCACGCCACAGAATAAAGGCGCAAGCGTTGCGGTAGATATTGGGGGTGATGAGAGGAAATACAAGGCCTGCCGGACAGGCAGGCCAGGAAGATCACGGCTGGTAAATACCTACGCCAGAATCGTTGACTTTGCGGGTGCGGGAGATAACGGACTCAGGCGTCTCGGCAATACGCAGACCCATTTCGTCCTCAGTGCGTACCACCTTCCCGCGCAGCGAGTTCGTGAGCACTTCAACAATCTCGACGTCCACAAACTTACCGATCATGTCCGGGGTGCCTTCAAAATTCACCACGCGGTTATTTTCGGTTCGACCAGACAGTTCCATGATGCTCTTACGGGAAGTACCTTCCACCAGAATACGCTGGACAGTGCCGAGCATACGACGACTCCAGGCGTTGGCCTGCTGGTTGATACGCTCCTGTAGAATATACAGACGCTGCTTTTTCTCTTCTTCCGGCACATCGTCAACCATATCGGCCGCCGGAGTGCCCGGGCGCGCAGAGAAGATGAAGCTGTAGCTGACGTCGAAATTCACCTCGCCGATGAGCTTCATGGTGCGCTCGAAGTCATCAGCGGTTTCGCCAGGGAAGCCGACGATAAAGTCGGAGCTAATCTGGATATCCGGGCGCGCTTCACGCAGCTTGCGGATGGTGGACTTATACTCCAGCACCGTATGTGGACGCCCCATCAGGTTCAGCACGCGGTCAGAGCCGCACTGGATCGGCAGGTGCAGGAAGCTCACCAGCTCTGGCGTATCGCGATAGACGTCAATAATGTCGTCGGTAAATTCCATCGGATGGCTGGTGGTAAAGCGAATGCGGTCGATGCCGTCAATCGCCGCCACCAGACGCAGCAGTTCAGCAAAGCTGCCGGTGGTGCCGTCGTAGTTTTCCCCGCGCCAGGCGTTCACGTTCTGGCCCAGCAGGTTCACTTCACGAACACCCTGCGCGGCAAGCTGCGCGATTTCAAACAGGATATCGTCTGCCGGGCGGCTCACTTCTTCGCCGCGGGTATAAGGCACCACGCAGTAAGTACAGTATTTGTTGCAGCCTTCCATGATGGAGACGAAGGCGGTCGGGCCATCAGCGCGCGGCTCTGGCAGACGGTCAAATTTCTCGATCTCCGGGAAGCTCACGTCAACCACCGGGCTACGGCTGCCGCGAACCTGATTAATCATCTCTGGCAGGCGGTGCAGGGTCTGAGGGCCAAAAACGATATCCACATAGGGGGCTCTCTGGCGGATCAGCTTACCTTCCTGCGATGCGACGCAGCCACCCACGCCAATGATCAGGTCCGGATTTTTCCGTTTGAGAAGCTTCCAGCGGCCTAACACATGAAAGACTTTTTCCTGTGCTTTTTCACGAATTGAACAGGTGTTCAGCAGCAGCACATCGGCTTCTTTCGCATTTTCAGTCAGCTGGTATCCGTGGGTGGTATCCAGCAGATCGGCCATCTTCGATGAATCGTATTCGTTCATCTGACAGCCCCAGGTTTTTATATGGAGTTTTTTAGTCATCGACTTGCTCAGCTCAGGATTGCAAGCCGCGTATTGTAATGCTTTGGTGCGGTTGTGACCAGTATGAAGGTTGTCAACCTCAGGGCCGCAAAAATCCGGTAAACTTAAGGTATTCTTCAATAAGGAATAGTGACCATGACACTCCTGAACACCGAAGTTGCCGTTGTTGGCGGCGGTATGGTCGGCGGCGCACTGGCGCTGGGGCTGGCGCAGCAGGGATTTGACGTAACCGTTATTGAACAGGCGGCTCCGCCGGCATTCGATCCTGCCAGCCAACCGGACGTGCGTATTTCCGCCATCAGCGCGGCCTCTGTTGATCTGCTTCGCGGGCTGGGCGTCTGGGAGGCGGTGCTGGCGATGCGCGCGCACCCTTACAGCCGTCTTGAAACCTGGGAGTGGGAAAATGCTCACGTGTCGTTTGATGCCGCCGAGCTGAAACTGCCGCGCCTGGGTTATATGGTGGAAAACAACGTGCTCCAGCAGGCACTCTGGCAGGCGCTGGAGGCGCACCCGAAGGTGACGCTGCGCGTTCCGGACTCGCTGAAAGGCCTGCATCGTCATGAGGGCGGGTATCTCCTGACGCTGGATAACGACGATGAGCTGGCCGTGAAGCTGGTGGTGGGGGCGGATGGCGCGAACTCGCAGGTCAGGCAGATGGCAGGCATTGGGATCCATGCCTGGCAGTACCAGCAGTCCTGCATGCTGATCACCGTGCAGTCAGAAAACGCGCCGGGCGAAAGCACCTGGCAGCATTTTACGCCGAACGGCCCGCATGCATTCTTACCGCTGTTTGATAACTGGGCTTCGCTGGTGTGGTACGACAAACCGGCGCGCATTCGACAGTTGCAGGGGCTGTCCATGGATCAGTTGCAGCGCGAAATCCGCCAGCACTTCCCGAGCCGTCTGGGCAACGTGACCCCGGTTGCCGCCGGCGCATTCCCGCTGATGCGACGCCATGCGTTGCAGTATGCCCGTGAAGGACTGGTGCTGGTGGGAGATGCGGCGCACACCATTCATCCGCTGGCGGGGCAGGGGGTGAATCTGGGATACCGTGACGTCGATGCGTTACTGGATGTGCTGGGGAACGCTCGCGCCCACGCGGAAGCCTGGGCCAGCCTTCAGGTACTGAAGCGCTACCAGACGCGCCGCATGGCGGATAACTTCATTATGCAGTCGGGGATGGATCTGTTCTATGCCGGGTTCAGCAATGATGTTGGTCCGGTGCGTATAGTGCGCAATATTGGATTGATGGCAGCGGAGCGTGCCGGTGGGCTGAAGCGTCAGGCCCTGAAATACGCCCTCGGACTCTGATCTTTATTCCCTCTCCCCGTGGGAGAGGGTTAGGGTGAGGGCATCAGGCCGCACTATTCTGAGCAACAAAAACAAAAAAGCCCGCAGAGCGGGCTTGTTTGTTTTAAGTGGCTGGGGTGCAGGGATTCGAACCCCGGAATGCTGGTATCAGAAACCAGAGCCTTACCGCTTGGCGACACCCCAATTGCGTTAAACAAACTGCTTAACGACTTTAAAGTGGCTGGGGTACGAGGATTCGAACCTCGGAATGCCGGAATCAGAATCCGGTGCCTTACCGCTTGGCGATACCCCAACAATGTTCAGTTTACCGAATCGTATTCGATAACATAAATATGGTGGCTACGACGGGATTCGAACCTGTGACCCCATCATTATGAGTGATGTGCTCTAACCAACTGAGCTACGTAGCCAGTACTGCAATCTTCGATGGCTGGGGTACCTGGATTCGAACCAGGGAATGCCGGTATCAAAAACCGGTGCCTTACCGCTTGGCGATACCCCAATACCGCGGAGAACCGCATAATCGAAGAAATATGGCTGGGGTACCTGGATTCGAACCAGGGAATGCCGGTATCAAAAACCGGTGCCTTACCGCTTGGCGATACCCCATCCGTGCAACGCTTACCTGGGAATGGTGCGGGAGGCGAGACTTGAACTCGCACACCTTGCGGCGCCAGAACCTAAATCTGGTGCGTCTACCAATTTCGCCACTCCCGCAAAAAAGATGGTGGCTACGACGGGATTCGAACCTGTGACCCCATCATTATGAGTGATGTGCTCTAACCAACTGAGCTACGTAGCCATCTTTTTTTCGCGTTACCTTATCGGCGTTGCGGGGCGCATTATGCGTATAGACCCTTGCAGCGTCAACACCTTTTTCAATGAAAATAGCCGGAATGTGACTGTTTGGTTAGGTTGCGAACAGCGAGGCCGAATATTCGACAATTATTGGTTATTAATCGATTTTATGCGGAGAAAAGAGAGGCAAAAAAATCAGGCCCCGGAGGGCCTGATTATAGTCTGGACATTATTTATAAGCAGACTGGTGAACGCCCACCGCGCGTCCTGACGGATCGTTCATCGCTTTGAAGGATTCATCCCATTCAATGGCTTTAGCAGAAGAGCAGGCGACCGAAGGACCACCCGGTACGCACTCGGCTGCGCTTGGAACCGGGAACAGCTCCTCAAAGATCTCACGATACAAATACGCTTCTTTCGAGGCTGGCGTGTTGTACGGGAAACGGAAGCTCGCAGTTTCCAGTTGTTGATCAGAAACCTGTTTCGCCGCCACCTCTTTCAGGGTGTCGATCCAGCTGTAACCCACGCCATCCGAGAACTGCTCTTTCTGACGCCACGCCACGCTCGCCGGCAGGTAGGATTCAAAACATTCACGCAGGATATGTTTCTCCATTTTGCCGTTGCCGCACATTTTGTCCTGCGGGTTGATGCGCATCGCCACATCAAGGAATTTCTTATCGAGGAACGGCACGCGGGCTTCCACACCCCAGGCGGACATCGCTTTGTTGGCGCGCGCGCAGTCAAACATGTGCAGCGCCTGTAGCTTACGCACCGTTTCTTCATGCAGCTCTTTGGCGTTTGGCGCTTTGTGGAAATAGAGGTAACCGCCAAACACTTCGTCAGAACCCTCGCCGGAGAGCACCATCTTGATGCCCATCGCTTTGATCTTCCGCGACATCAAATACATCGGCGTGGAGGCGCGAATGGTGGTCACATCATAGGTTTCAATGTGATAGATCACGTCGCGGATCGCATCCAGACCTTCCTGTACGGTGAAGTGAATTTCATGGTGCACCGTGCCGAGATGATTTGCCACTTCCTGGGCGGCTTTCAGGTCAGGTGCCCCTTCCAGACCCACGGCAAAGGAGTGCAGCTGCGGCCACCAGGCTTCAGAGCGCTCCTGATCTTCCACGCGACGTGCGGCGAATTTCTTGGTGATCGCGGAGATCACGGAGGAGTCCAGACCGCCGGAGAGCAGTACGCCGTAGGGGACATCTGACATCAGGTGGCTTTTCACTGACTCTTCCAGGGCCTGACGCAGTTCGGCTTTGTCCGTCACGTTGTCTTTCACCGCTTCATAATCAAACCAGTCGCGCTGGTAGTACGGGCGGATCTCGCCGTCTTTACTCCACAGGTAGCTACCTGCCGGGAACTCTTTGATGGTACGGCACACCGGTACCAGGGCTTTCATCTCTGAGGCAACGTAGAAGTTGCCGTGCTCATCGTGTCCCATGTACAGCGGGATAATACCAATATGGTCGCGGCCAATCAGGTAAGCGTCTTTTTCGCTGTCGTACAGGGCGAAGGCGAACATCCCTTGCAGATCGTCGAGGAACTCCGGGCCTTTCTCCTGATATAGCGCCAGGATCACTTCGCAGTCTGAGCCGGTCTGAAACGCGTAGCGATCGCCGTACTCGGCGCGCAGCGCCTGATGGTTGTAAATTTCACCGTTAACAGCCAGCGCGTGCGTTTTTTTCTCGTTATACAGCGGCTGTGCGCCAGCGTTGACATCAACAATGGAGAGACGTTCGTGAGCCAGAATCGCTTTATCGCTGGCGTAAACGCCTGACCAGTCCGGACCGCGATGGCGCATCAGGCGGGACAATTCGAGTGCTTTTTTACGCAGTTCGCCCGCGTCAGTTTTAATATCCAGTACGCCAAAAATAGAACACATAACCTTCTCCGTTAACCCTGTTGCGTTGTGATGTTGCTTGCTTATGAAAATGCCGCAAAAGTGGGAGGGGGCGCAAGCGTTTTACCGATGAAAACGTAAAAAGTGCAATGGCAATTGCCGAATCTTAAAAAAAGAGTATGTCTTAAGCGATTCTATTGATGATTTCTCAATGAAGGGCTGATTTCGTTAGATGAAGTGATGTTTTCAGACGGCAGAAATGAAAAACCACGCCCTGAGGCGTGGTTCTGAATCAAATAACGTCGATTTCGTCGACAGAGGGGTAAATCCAGCTTGGCCGGAACGGCATCGTATCAATGTCATCAAGCTGTGAAACGCCAGAAAGCACCAGGATGGTTTCAAGCCCCGCCTGGAAGCCAGCCAGAATATCGGTACGCAGGTTGTCGCCCACAATGACGGTTTCTTCTGAGTGTGCCTGCATCGTATTCAGTGCGGCGCGGATGATCCACGGGCTCGGTTTACCGACAACAAACGGCTTACGGCCCGAGATTTTTTCGATACCGGCGCACAGCGCACCGCAGGCGGGATAAAAACCACGACCGTGCGTGTCCGGGTTGGTGGCGATAAAACGCGCACCGTTGGCGACAAAGTAGGCTGCCTTATGCATCATCTCCCAGTTAAAGGAGCGCGTTTCGCCCACGATGACAAAGTCCGGGTTCACGTCGGTGATGGTGAAGCCCGCTTTATACAGCTCGTGGATCAGCGCACCTTCACCAACGACATAGGCTTTTTTGCCTTCCTGACGCTTCAGGAAATCCGCGGTCGCCATCGCAGAGGTATAGAACACGCTGTCCGGGACGTTGACGCCTGCGGTAGCAAAGCGGTTTGCCAGATCCTGACCAGTCTGTGAAGGGTAGTTCGTGAGAAGAACCAGTGGCATTCCTTTGTCGATGATGCGGTGAAGAAACTCCGCAGCACCCGGCACGGCAACGTTGTCGTGCATCAGCACGCCGTCGATATCACAAATTACATTCTTAATGGTCATGGACAATCCGACATCAAAAAAAGAAGGCGTTACTATAAGGTCCGATCAGGATTCCAGCAAATGTTGCAGCAGGATCCCGTTGAGCATGGCACGTTTTACCAGCGCGAATGCGCCAATTGCCGAGCGGTGATCGAGCGTAGATCGCACCACCGGCAAATTCTGGCGAAATGCCTTCAGCGCCTGGGTATTGATGCAGCCTTCAATTGCGGGCAGTAACACTTTTTCGGCTTCAACGATCTCGCCGGCAATTACCACTTTTTGCGGATTAAACAGGTTGATGGCAATGGCGATGGTCTTACCCAGGTGGCGTCCTACCTGTTCGATCACTTCGCAGGCCAGCGCATCGCCTTTGTTTGCCGCTTTGCAGATGGCGCCGATCTTACAATCGTCCAGCGTGACGCGGCTCTGGTAACCCTGCTCCAGCAGATGGCGAACGCGATGTTCAATGGCGGCATTGGCGGCAACGGTTTCAAGACAGCCAAAGTTACCGCAGTGGCAACGCTCGCCAAGCGGTTCCACCTGGATATGACCAATCTCGCCTACGTTACCGTTACGACCAATAAAAATGCGGCCATTCGAGATGATGCCCGCACCTGTACCACGGTGAACGCGCACCAGAATAGAGTCTTCGCAGTCCTGGCTCGCACCAAAGTAGTGCTCCGCCAGCGCCAGCGAGCGAATATCGTGACCAACAAAGCAGGTCAGCTTGAAGCGCTTTTCCAGCGCCTCAACCAGCCCCCAGTTCTCTACCTTAATATGCGGCATGTAGCGAATAACGCCGCTTTCCGGGTCAACCAGGCCGGGCAAAATCACCGAGATGGCGATGAGTTCACGGATCTTGCGCTGACAGCTTTCGATAAAATGCGCAATGGTATTCAGCAACGCGTGTTCAAGCGTCTCCTGCGTGCGCTCAGGAAGGGGGTAGTGTTCTTCGGCAATGGCCTTGCTGCTCAGATCGTAGAGCGTAAGCGTGGTGTCATGACGTCCTAAGCGAACGCCAATGGCCTGAAAATTGCGGGTTTCCGTGACGATGGAAATCGCGCGGCGGCCCCCGGTGGAGGCCTGCTGATCGACTTCTTTGATCAGGCCGCGCTCAATAAGCTGACGTGTAATTTTTGTCACGCTGGCGGGAGCAAGCTGGCTTTGTTCGGCTATCTGAATGCGTGAGATTGGCCCGTGCTGGTCAATCAGGCGATAAACTGCCGCGCTGTTAAGCTGTTTAACGAGATCGACATTACCGATTTGAGCTTGTCCGCCTGGTGTCATACTTTTACTTACTCAGTGACGACCTCGTTACCATTAACGATGGTCTTAATAATTTTATAATCGTGTGTGAACGCCGTCAGGTTTGCAACCATACCTGGCGCAATACCACCGAGCTGTTTATCAACGCCAATGGCGCGCGCCGGATAAAGCGTGGCCATGCGCAGCACTTCCTCAAGCGCGATGCCGCAATGTTCAACGAGGTTACGTACCCCTTCGATCATCGTCAGAGAAGAACCGCTCAGCGTGCCGTTCTCATCCACACACAGTCCATTCCGGTAGTATATTGTTTTACCAGCAAAAATGAACTGGTCAATATTCGCCCCTGCCGGAGCGGTAGCATCCGTCACCAGGCAGAGCTTGTCGCCTTTCAGGCGTTTGGCGTTGCGGATGTTGGTGTAATCGACATGCAAGCCGTCGGCGATAATGCCGCAGTAGACGTCTGGTTCATCCAGAATGGCGCCAACCAGTCCCGGTTCGCGGCCAGTAATATAGGGCATCGCGTTATAAAGGTGTGTGGCAAACGTAATCCCTGCGCGGAAACCGGCCTTCGCCTCTTTCAGCGTCGCGTTCGAATGGCCCGCAGACACCACAATCCCGGCGGCGGCCAGTTTGCTGATAACGTCCGTGCCGGTTATTTCCGGCGCCAGCGTCACTTTGGTGATCACATCGGCATTAGCGCACATGTAATCCACCAGCTCGGCATCCGGTTTGCGCACGTAGTTCGGGTTATGGGTGCCTTTCTTGACCATGTTCAGCCAGGGCCCTTCCAGGTGCAGGCCCAGCGCCTGATTCGGATGTTTTGCCAGGTATTCGCGCATGACGCGGATACCCTGTTTCATCAGGTCATCGCTGCTGGTGATCAGCGTTGGCAGATAGCTGGTGCAGCCCGATTTCTCGTTGGCTTTTTGCATGATTTCCAGCGTTTCAACCGATACCGCCTCTGCGGTATCGTTAAACTGGACACCGCCGCAGCCGTTGAGCTGTACGTCGATGAAACCGGGGGAGATTACTGCTCCATTGAGGGAACGCTGTTCGATCTCCGGCGGCAGTTCCGCCAGCGGGCAAACACGTTCAATCAGGCCATTAGCGATTACAATCGCATGGTCATCCAGAATTTCATGGCCGGTATAAATCCGACCGTGGGTTAAAGCGTACATATCGACCCCCGGTTAAAAAAAGCGACCGCCCCTGATAAAAGAGGCGGTTATTCAATTACAGACCTTTGATGTTCTCAGCTTCCAGCTCGTTGAAGTATTTCAGCGTTTTCACTTTCAGCTCCATGGTGGACGGTTCGTCACACACGACAACCGCTTTTGGATGCAGCTGTAAGCAGCTGATCGTCCACATATGGTTCACGTTACCTTCAACGGCAGCCTGAAGCGCTTGCGCTTTCACCGCGCCCAGCACCAGAATCATCACTTCTTCGGCATCCAGCAGCGTGCCCACGCCTACGGTCAGCGCGTATTTAGGCACCTGATTGACGTCGCCGTCAAAGAAGCGGGAGTTAGCCACGCGCGTATCATGGGTCAGCGTTTTAATACGGGTGCGGGAAGCCAGTGAAGATGCCGGTTCGTTGAACGCGATATGACCATCGTTGCCTACGCCGCCCATAAACAGGTGGATTTTACCGTAGGAACGGATTTTTTCTTCATACTGACGGCATTCTGCGTCAATATCAGGCGCGTTTCCATTCAGCAGGTTAATGTTTTCAGCCGGAATATCAACGTGATCGAAGAAATTACGGTGCATAAAGCTGTGGTAACTTTCCGGATGTTCCTTTGGCAGGCCGACATATTCGTCCATGTTGAAGGTCACAACGTGTTTAAAGCTAACCTGGCCCGCTTTGTGCATTTCAACCAGTGCTTTATACGCGGTCAGGGGCGTGCCGCCGGTTGGAAGACCGAGAACGAAAGGACGATCGGCTGTGGGTTTGAACGCGTTGATGCGGTTAACGATATGACGAGCAGCCCATTTTCCGACTTGTTCAGCTGTTGCCAGGGGAATCAGTCTCATTATTCACCTCTAAAGTTTAAGTAAAAGTGGGCGGATGATTAGTGCAACCTGAACTAAGCGTAACCTGGAACCTTTCAGGCCGGATCAATCCGTCTTGATTTTTTGAATGATAAAATAAGTTTTCGTCGTTAGCCAGTGAAAGGGAGGGTTTAATACGATATTTGGTGACAATAATCACAAAAAATAGGTGTTTAATTTGCGATACGAATTAATTTTTCACACACTCACACTGCCAGTGAATCATCAACTGTATCTATCGTTCGTGACACAATAAAAACATAGTTTATGCGCGAGTCTTAACAAAGGGTCTCGTAGGGGGAATAGGATGAATATTTTAGGTTTTTTCCAGCGCCTCGGTAGGGCTTTGCAGCTCCCTATCGCCGTGCTACCGGTTGCAGCGTTGCTGCTGCGATTCGGGCAACCCGATCTTCTTAACGTGCCGTTTATTGCCCAGGCAGGCGGCGCAATTTTTGACAACCTGGCGCTGATTTTCGCCATCGGTGTGGCGTCAAGCTGGTCAAAAGACAGCGCTGGTGCCGCGGCACTGGCAGGGGCTGTCGGTTACTTCATCCTCACGAAAGCGATGGTAACCATCAACCCTGAAATCAACATGGGTGTGCTGGCAGGTATCATTACCGGCCTGGTCGGTGGCGCCGTGTACAACCGTTGGGCAGGTATCAAACTTCCTGACTTCCTGAGCTTCTTCGGCGGTAAACGTTTTGTGCCGATTGCGACGGGCTTTTTCTGTCTGATCCTCGCCGCCATCTTTGGCTACGTTTGGCCACCGGTGCAGCATGCTATCCATGCGGGTGGCGAGTGGATCGTGTCTGCGGGCGCAATGGGCGCGGGCATCTTCGGTTTCATTAACCGTCTGCTGATCCCAACCGGTCTGCATCAGGTACTGAACACCATCGCCTGGTTCCAGATTGGTGAGTTCACCAACGCGGCTGGCGCGGTATTCCACGGTGATATCAACCGCTTCTACGCAGGCGACGGCACCGCGGGCATGTTCATGTCTGGCTTCTTCCCAATCATGATGTTTGGTCTGCCTGGCGCGGCGCTGGCAATGTACCTGGCTGCGCCGAAAGCGCGTCGCCCAATGGTTGGCGGGATGCTGCTGTCCGTTGCGATCACCGCCTTCCTGACCGGCGTGACCGAGCCACTGGAATTCCTGTTCATGTTCCTGGCTCCGCTGCTGTATCTGATGCACGCGATCCTGACCGGTATCAGCCTGTTCGTCGCAACCCTTCTGGGTATCCATGCTGGCTTCTCCTTCTCCGCAGGCGCCATCGACTATGTGTTGATGTACAACCTGCCGGCGGCAAGCAGCAACGTCTGGATGCTGATGGTGATGGGTCTGATCTTCTTCGTTATCTACTTCGTTCTGTTCAGCGCGGTTATTCGTATGTTTAACCTGAAGACGCCGGGCCGCGAAGATACGAAAGATGATGTTGTGACCAGTGAAGCCAACAGCAATACCGAAGAAGGTTTAACCCAGCTGGCAACCAGCTATATTGCCGCTGTGGGTGGCACCGACAACCTGAAAGCGATCGATGCCTGTATTACCCGTCTGCGTCTGACCGTAGGTGACTCCGCGCGCGTGAGCGATGCAATGTGCAAACGCCTGGGTGCGTCTGGTGTGGTGAAACTGAACAAACAAACCATCCAGGTAATCGTGGGTGCGAAAGCCGAATCTATCGGCGATGAAATGAAAAAAGTGGTTGCCCGTGGGCCGGTCGCTGCCGCCTCAACGGATAACGCGCCAGTGGCTGACGCGCCGGTTGCAAAACCGCAGGCTGTGCCAAACGCGGTGACCATCGCTGCGCTGGTTTCTCCGGTGACAGGTGACGTTGTTGCGCTTGAGCAGGTGCCTGACGAAGCGTTCGCCAGCAAAGCGGTCGGTGACGGCGTGGCGGTGAAACCTACGGACAAAACCGTGGTCTCTCCGGCAGCCGGTACTATCGTGAAAATCTTCAACACCAACCACGCGTTCTGCCTGGAAACGGAAAAAGGCGCGGAGATCGTAGTCCATATGGGTATCGATACCGTTGCGCTGAACGGTCAGGGCTTTACTCGCCTGGTGGAAGAGGGCGCAGAAGTGGCGGCAGGCCAGCCGATTCTGGAAATGGATCTGGACTTCCTGAATGCCAACGCGCGCTCCATGATAAGCCCGGTAGTGTGCAGCAACATCGACGACTTCAGCGGTCTGGTGATCCAGGCGCAGGGGCAGGTAGTTGCAGGCCAGACGCCACTGTATGAGATTAAAGGCAAGTAATCGCTCCTGAGTAGAGTTATGCCTTTAGCGGCGGGGGATATCCTCCGCCGCTTTTTTTTGCAGCAATTGCCCCCATTATTTTCTTCCGGGACGTTTTAAGGGTTGTCACTACGTCCGGCTTATAAGATCATATGCCGTTATACGTTGTTTACGCTTTGAGGAATCCACGATGAGTGAGGCAGAAGCCCGCCCGAGTAACTTTATTCGTCAGATCATCGATGAAGATCTGGCCAGTGGTAAGCACACCACAGTCCACACGCGTTTCCCGCCGGAGCCAAATGGCTACCTGCACATTGGTCACGCCAAATCGATCTGCCTGAACTTTGGTATTGCGCAAGATTACCAGGGGCAGTGCAACCTGCGTTTCGATGACACCAACCCAGTAAAAGAAGACATCGAATACGTTGAGTCGATTAAAAACGACGTGCAATGGCTGGGCTTCAACTGGTCTGGCGATATCTGCTACTCCTCAGACTATTTCGATCAGCTGTATGCCTATGCGGTTGAACTGATCAACAAAGGCCTGGCATACGTCGACGAGCTGTCTGCTGACGAAATCCGTGAATACCGCGGTACGCTGACTCAGCCTGGCAAAAACAGCCCGTTCCGCGATCGTAGCGTGGAAGAGAACCTGGCGCTGTTTGAAAAAATGCGTGCCGGGGGCTTCGAAGAAGGTAAAGCGTGTCTGCGTGCCAAAATCGATATGGCGTCTCCGTTCATCGTGATGCGCGATCCGGTGCTGTACCGCATTAAGTTCGCTGAACACCACCAGACCGGTAACAAGTGGTGCATCTACCCGATGTACGACTTCACCCACTGCATCAGCGATGCGCTGGAAGGCATTACGCACTCTCTGTGCACGCTGGAATTCCAGGACAACCGTCGCCTGTACGACTGGGTGCTGGATAACATCACCATTCCTGTGCATCCGCGTCAGTACGAATTCTCTCGTCTGAACCTGGAATACACCGTGATGTCCAAGCGTAAGCTGAACCTGCTGGTCACCGACAAGCACGTTGAAGGCTGGGACGACCCGCGTATGCCGACCATCTCTGGCCTGCGTCGTCGTGGCTACACCTCGGCGTCCATTCGTGAGTTCTGCAAACGCATCGGCGTTACCAAGCAGGACAACACCATCGAAATGGCGTCTCTGGAATCCTGCATTCGCGAAGACCTGAACGAAAACGCGCCGCGCGCGATGGCAGTGATCGATCCCGTGAAACTGGTTATCGAAAACTATCCGCAGGGCGGAAGCGAACGGGTCTCGATGCCTAACCATCCTAACAAACCGGAAATGGGCACCCGCGACGTGCCGTTCAGCGGTGAAATCTGGATCGATCGTGCCGACTTCCGCGAAGAAGCGAACAAGCAGTACAAGCGTCTGGTGCTGGGCAAAGAAGTGCGTCTGCGTAACGCCTATGTGATCAAAGCCGAGCGCGTAGAGAAAGATGCGGAAGGTAACATCACGACAATCTTCTGTACGTACGACGCAGAGACGCTGAGTAAAGATCCGGCGGATGGCCGTAAAGTGAAAGGTGTAATCCACTGGGTGAGCGCGCAGCATGCGCTGCCGGTTGAGATCCGTCTCTACGATCGTCTGTTCAGCGTACCTAACCCAGGCGCTGCGGAGGACTTCCTGGCGGTTATCAACCCTGAGTCACTAATTATCAAGCAGGGTTATGCCGAGCCGTCTCTGAAAGCCGCTGAAGCCGGTAAAGCGTTCCAGTTCGAACGTGAGGGTTACTTCTGCCTGGACAGCCGTTACAGCACGGCAGAAAAACCGGTATTTAACCGTACCGTCGGTCTGCGTGATACCTGGACTAAGATCGGCGAATAATAACGCTGCCCTGGTCAATGAGAAACAAACGCCGCGTAATGCGGCGTTTTTTTATTTAACGATCATGTCGTTAGGCATCGGGATAATCATTTAAAGCCAACATTCCAGGTCAATGTGGTGCTACTTATTTTATTTAAAAAAGTTTGTTGTTTTCCAAAAAGAGAAACGCTGAAAAATATATTCACAATATCAATGTTACTTACTGAAAATTAGCGCATTCCCCCGCCAGTACTCGCTTCCCGGTAAATGTTACAAAGCACTACGAAATATGTGCTCTTCGTCATAATCCTGACTTTTGCCTGATTAAAAGCATTGATAATTCGCGTCGCGAAAAATAACCTAAAGACGGTAGTTAATTCGAGGGTATTTCTGACTACCCCTGACCACTTGGTCTTTTCTGTTTTTCGCCGTTTAAGGCGTTTTAATTCGTCAAAGAGGAATAATCTATGCGTACGTTCAGTGGCAAACGTAGTGCGCTGGCGCTGGCTATCGCCGGTGTAACAGCAATGTCGGGCCTGGTGGTTGCGCCAGAGGCAAAAGCAGCAGGTTTCATTGAAGATTCTACCCTTACGGGCGGTATTTATTACTGGCAGCGTGAGCGTGACCGTAAAGACGTCACTGAAGATAAATACAAAACCAACCTTTCTCACTCGACCTGGAACGCCAACCTGGATTTCCAGTCGGGATATGCTGCCGATATGTTCGGGATCGATATTGCAGCGTTCACCGCAATTGAAATGGCCGAAAATGGCGACAGCGGCCATCCGAACGAAATTGCGTTCTCCTCCAGCAATAAAGCCTACGATGAAGACTGGTCCGGCGATAAAAGCGGTATCAGCCTGTATAAAGCGGCTGCAAAATTCAAATATGGCCCGGTCTGGGCGCGTGGGGGTTATATCCAGCCAACCGGCCAGACGCTGTTAGCGCCGCACTGGAGCTTTATGCCAGGCACCTATCAGGGGGCGGAAGCCGGTGCTAATTTTGACTACGGCGATGCGGGGGCGTTGAGTTTCTCCTATATGTGGACCAACGAGTACAAAGCGCCGTGGCACATTGAGATGGACAAGTTCTATCAGAACGATAAAAAAACCAAAGTTGATTATCTCCACTCGCTGGGGGCGAAGTACGACTTCAAAAACGATCTGGTGCTGGAAGCTGCTTTTGGTCAGGCTGAAGGCTATATCGATCAGTACTTTGCTAAAGCCAGCTACAAATTTGATATCGCGGGTAGCCCGCTGAGCACCAGCTATCAGTTCTACGGTACGCGCGACAAGGTCAGTGATGGCAGCGTAAATGATATCTATGACGGCACCGCGTGGTTACAGGCGCTGACCTTCGGCTACAAGGTAGGTCAGGTTGATTTACGTCTGGAGGGAACATGGGTCAAGGCAGAAGGGCAGCAGGGCTACTTCCTGCAACGTATGACGCCAACCTACGCCTCTTCCAATGGTCGTCTGGATATCTGGTGGGATAACCGCTCTGACTTCAACGCCGACGGCGAAAAGGCAGTCTTCTTCGGCGCAATGTATGACCTGAAGAACTGGAACCTGCCTGGCTGGGCAGTGGGGGCGTCTTACGCGTACGCCTGGGATGCGAAGCCAGCGGATATGGCTACGCCAGACGCCTACTACGATCCGAACTACCGTCTGAAAGAATCTTCATACAGCCTGGATGCGATTTACACCCTTCAGGAGGGCCGTGCGAAAGGCACGATGTTCAAACTGCACTTCACCCAGTATGACAACCACTCCGATATCCCGAGCTACGCGGGCGGTTACGGCAACATCTTCCAGGATGAACGTGACGTGAAATTCATGGTCATTGCGCCATTCACAATCTTCTGATGAACACGCTGGCGGGGGAGATCCCGCCAGCATGGAGACTGCACATGATGAAAAAAATGGTAATCGTTGCGCTGCTGGCATCGGGGCTGGTGGCGTGTGCGCAGGATCAGGCGCAGAAAGAAGACACGCGTCTGAAGGAGGCGTATAGCGCCTGTATTAATACTGCCGAAGGATCGCCGGAGAAAATTGAAGCCTGTCAAAGCGTGCTGAATGTGCTGAAAAAAGAGAAAGCGCACGAGCAGTTTGCGACGCAGGAAAATGTTCGCGTGATGGATTACCAGGCCTGTATCCAGGCGCGGAAAACCGGTAACGATCAGGAAGTGGCGAAGCGTTGCGATAAGATCTGGGACGAGATTCGCAATAACAATAAATAAGTTGCTTTACGCCCGGTGGCGCAGCGCCACCGGGCTTTTTTCATGCAAAAAAAAGCCAACCTTACGGCTGGCTCAGAGTATGAACACTCACTTATTTTGCGTCGTGCGCATGTTCATTTTCGCGGCAATCCCCTTCAGCGCAGTGACCGTACAGGTACAGGCTGTGGTTGGTCAGGCGGATGCCATGACGGGCGGCGATTTCACGCTGGCGTGATTCAATGGAATCATCGCTAAATTCAATGACCTTGCCACAGTCGAGGCAGATCAGGTGATCGTGGTGGTGCTGCTGAGTCAGCTCGAACACGGATTTACCGCCTTCGAAATTATGACGAGTAACAATGCCCGCGTCATCAAACTGGTTCAGCACACGATAGACGGTTGCCAGCCCAATCTCTTCACCCATATCGATAAGACGCTTATAAAGGTCTTCCGCACTGACATGGTGATTGTCTGGCCCCTGAAGCACTTCAAGGATTTTTAACCGAGGAAGCGTTACTTTCAGGCCAGCTTTCTTTAATGCGGTATTGTTGTCAGTCATGCGGAATCTGTCCTGTTGCTAAACGATTCACTTCAAAAGAAGAAGTGACAGAAAATGCACTTGGGATAATGCGTCTCATTATAGAACTGCCATGGCTAAATGAAAACTGCAAGTCTCAAGCAAAGTATGCTTATAAAAACGTGGTATCACCAACAAACTTGTTCGATGGCACCCACTTTTTACCAGGGGGATATTGTACAGGTCTGGGCGAAAAAGTTAAAAGTTTGTAGCAATTAATTTAATCGGTTTTACCTGGAAAACGGGCGCAACCGGAGTTGCGCCGCAGGGATATCAGGCGTTAAGGATATCGTCCAGGTTCAGCTCTTCACGAACCTGCTTAACCCATTTTTCTACACGCTCAGCGGTCAGCTCTGGCTGACGGTCTTCATCAATGGCCAGGCCAACGAAGTGATCGTCATCTGCCAGACCTTTGGACGCTTCGAAATGGTAACCCGCCGTTGGCCAGTGACCGACGATCGCCGCACCGCGTGGCTCAATGATGTCGCGAATAGTGCCCAGCGCATCACAGAAATACTCAGCATAGTCTTCCTGATCGCCACAGCCAAACAGGGCAACCAGCTTGCCGTTGAAGTCTACTTCTTCCAGCGTCGGGAAGAAATCGTCCCAGTCACACTGTGCTTCACCGTAGTACCAGGTCGGGATGCCCAGCAGCAGGATGTCATAGCCCTCGAGATCTTCTTTGCTGCTCTTGGCGATGTCATGCACATCAGCAACGTCTTTACCGAGCTGTTTTTGAATGTTTTTTGCGATATTTTCAGTATTGCCGGTATCACTGCCAAAGAAAATGCCGATGATTGCCATGAGTAAAATAACCTCTTGAAACTTAATGGTATGGTGGCGCAAATTGTCCACGGATAAGGGCAATAATAGCAGAACAGGCAACCCTGCGGAAACAGCTATCACGCAGGACTGCACTCTGTGCTACATGAAAAAGGTAATATTGGGGATTTTCTGACTTACGCCTTGCCGCGTAACGTCTCAAGCTGGGCGATCAGCATCTCTTCGATCAGTTCGCTGCGGCTGATGTTGCGCGCGTCAGCCAATTCGTTAAGCGCATCGACGGCATCGGCATTCAGCTTCAGTTCGACACGCTTAAGCCCACGATTTTTATCGCGTTTAAGCTGGTTGCGTTTGTTGATACGCAGCTGTTCATCGCGCGAAAGCGGATTCGTTTTCGGTCGTCCCGGTCGACGCTCATTCGCGAACAGATCTAGTGTCGTACGGTCCGTTTGTTCTTTGGCCATGATTCTGAGACTTCGGGGGAAACACGCCGCCCTGCTAATGCCCGGGCGATAAGCGCGCCATCATACATCACCCAAATCCACACGCCAACGACTGGAAGCCCGTCGTCTTCCGGTCGCTGGCTTTTTAATCAATTCGCTGTATCAGTAAGATAGCGGCGAATGGCGCGCAGGACGGCATCCGGTTTTTCCGCGTGTACCCAGTGCCCGGCACCGGCAATGACGTGAGCGCGAGCCTGCGGGAATTGCGCCAGCAGCGTGTCACGGTACGCGTCAGTGACGTAAGGGGAGTTGCCGCCGCGAATAAAAAGGGTAGGGTGCGGCCAGGCGGGGACGGTTTCCCAGCCCACAATATGCGAATACTGATCCCACAGTACCGGGACGTTAAAGCGCCATTGTCCGTCAACAAACGATTTCAGCAGGAACTGGACCACGCCTTCTTCATCAAGATGCTCACGCATAACGGCAGCCGCCTGTTGGCGGGTTGCGACACCCGCTTCGGTGACCGCATTGATGGCGGCAAAAATCTCATCGTGACGGCGAACGTCGTAATTGACGGGCGCAACGTCGATGACCACCAGCCCGGAAATTCGCTCAGGGGCCAGCGCAGTGAGCGCCATCACCGCTTTGCCGCCCATTGAATGCCCGATAAGCGTCGCTTTCTGGATATTATTCGCATCGAGGGTGTCCCGCAGATCCTGCGCCATGGCTGCGTAGGTCATCTCCTCCGAGCGCCCAGAAAGACCGTGATTGCGCATATCAACCTGGAGGATCGCGTGATCGGTCACTAAATCGCGCGCCAGCACGCCCAGATTATCCAGGCTACCAAACAGGCCGTGAACCAGTACGATGGGAGAATTATTGTTCGGCGATTGTGCAGTTTGCGCTCGGGTATTCAATTTCATGGCAAAGTTCTTTTTTTAGGTTTGTCAGGTTAGGGTATCATGTTGACCATTCTGCCGCCCGGGGGCAAGGATCCAGTTTAATCTGACTTTTGCCGCCAACCTGGTTTGACGCTATCCGCTGTTGGGATTTGACCTTATAATCTCAACGACTTGTATTCAGATAAGATATCGCACTGGATTAAGATGAAAACAATCGAAGTTGATGACGAACTCTATCAGTATATTGCCAGCCAGACGCGGCATATTGGGGAGAGCGCGTCCGACATTTTACGGCGCATGCTTAAAATTTCCGCCGCCTCACAGCCCACTCCTGTCACTAAAGATGTCGTGTCTCAGCCGAGCGTTGTTGCACAAGTAAAACCTGCCGTTATGCCGGCAAAAGACAAAGTGCGCGCGATGCGCGAGCTGCTGCTGTCCGATGAATATGCCGAGCAGAAAAAGGCGGTTAACCGCTTTATGCTGGTGCTGTCTACACTTTACTCACTGGATAACAACGCATTTGCAGAAGCGACAGAGTCGCTGCACGGTCGCACGCGCGTTTACTTCGCAGGCGACGAGCAGACCCTCCTGCAAAATGGCAACCAAACCAAGCCCAAACACGTTCCCGGTACACCATACTGGGTGATCACCAACACCAATACGGGCCGTAAGTGCAGCATGATCGAACATATCATGCAGTCCATGCAGTTCCCGGCGGAATTGATCGAAAAGGTTTGCGGTACAATTTAACCCTTGCATCAGAAGGACCAGGCAATGGCAAATCACAGCCGTGCAGGACAACCTGCACAACAACGCGATTTGATTAACGTCGCTCAACTGACCGCGCAGTACTACGTGCTGAAACCGGTGGTGGGCAACGCAGAACACGCAGTGAAGTTTGGTACATCTGGCCACCGCGGCAGCGCGGCGCGCCACAGCTTTAACGAACCGCACATTCTGGCCATTGCTCAGGCCATCGCGGAAGAGCGCGCCAAAAATGGCGTCACCGGTCCGTGCTATGTAGGGAAAGATACCCACGCCCTGTCTGAACCTGCTTTTATCTCCGTGCTGGAAGTGCTGGCGGCGAACGGCGTAGACGTGATTGTTCAGGAGAACAACGGTTTCACGCCAACGCCTGCGGTGTCTAACGCTATTCTGGTACACAACAAAAAAGGTGGCGCGCAGGCTGACGGCATTGTGATCACCCCGTCCCACAACCCACCGGAAGATGGCGGCATCAAGTACAACCCACCTAACGGTGGCCCGGCGGATACCAACGTCACGAAAGTGGTGGAAGATCGCGCCAACGCGTTACTGGCTAACGGTCTGAACGGCGTGAAGCGTATCTCGCTGGATGAAGCCATGGCCTCCGGCCACGTGAAAGAGCAGGATCTGGTGCAGCCGTTCGTGGAAGGGCTGGCGGATATTGTCGATATGGCCGCTATTCAGAAAGCCGGTCTGAAGCTGGGCGTGGATCCGCTTGGCGGCTCCGGTATTGAATACTGGAAGCGCATTGCCGAGCACTACAAGCTGGATCTGACCATCGTGAACGATCACGTCGATCAGACCTTCCGCTTTATGCACCTGGACAAAGACGGCGCGATCCGTATGGACTGCTCCTCCGAATGCGCAATGGCTGGCCTGCTGGCGCTGCGCGACAAGTTCGATCTGGCGTTTGCCAACGACCCGGACTACGACCGTCACGGTATCGTCACCCCTGCCGGGCTGATGAACCCGAACCACTACCTGGCTGTTGCAATCAATTATCTCTTCCAGCACCGTCCGCAGTGGGGCAAAGAGGTCGCGGTGGGTAAAACGCTGGTCTCTTCCGCTATGATTGACCGTGTGGTCGACGCGCTGGGTCGCAAGCTGGTGGAAGTGCCGGTGGGCTTTAAGTGGTTTGTTGATGGTCTGCACGACGGCAGCTTCGGCTTTGGCGGTGAAGAGAGCGCGGGGGCATCCTTCCTGCGCTTCGACGGCACCCCATGGTCAACCGATAAAGACGGCATCATCATGTGCCTGCTGGCAGCGGAAATCACCGCGGTCACCGGTAAGAACCCGCAGGAACATTACAGCGAGCTGGCGGAACGTTTTGGCGCGCCAAGCTATAACCGTATCCAGGCTGGCGCCACGTCTGCGCAAAAAGCAGCTCTGTCAAAACTCTCTCCGGAGATGGTCAGCGCCAGCACCCTGGCAGGTGACCCGATCACCGCGCGTCTGACGGCGGCGCCGGGTAACGGCGCATCGATCGGCGGCCTGAAAGTGATGACCGAAAACGGCTGGTTCGCCGCGCGTCCATCCGGTACGGAAGATGCGTACAAAATCTATTGCGAAAGCTTCCTCGGCGCTGAGCACCGCCAGCAGATTGAGAAAGAAGCGGTAGAGATTGTCAGCGAAGTGCTGAAAAACGCATAAGTCGTGATCTGGTGCGGGCTGATGCCCTCACCCCGGCCCTCTCCCACCGGGAGAGGGAGAAAACATAAAAAACGGCAACCTCAGGGTTGCCGTTTTGCATTAACCGCGTAGGCCCGGTAAGCGCCAGCGCCACCGGGCTTCTTTTTTAACTATGCTTATTCTTCAGTTCAAACCGTGGTGAGACCAGACCGTACAGCGTCCAGCCCATAAAGGTCACCATCGCCCCATACAGCATCGCTTCCTGACCGGACGAGTAGAGCGCGTAGAAGCTGTAAATCGCCCCAATCAACGCCACGATATTGGCCGCCCGGGCTTTGCGCGGATCCACCTTCGCCACCTTCTGAATAATCACCAGCGCCGCCATCGACAGAATGTACGGAATGATGTTCGTCACCACCGCCAGGTTGACCAGCACGTTAAACTGGCTGTTTAGTGACGGGCTGATGGTCATCAGCGACAAACCGCTCTGGAAAATCACAATCGCCAGCATACCCTGCACCGGCGCATCCGCTTTGGTGACGCGGGAGAAGATTTTCGGGAAATAACCTTCGTCAGCGGAAGATTTGAATACCTGGGCGATGGTGAACTGCCAGCCCAGCAGCGAGCCGCAACAGGACATCACCATCAGTCCCATGATCACTTTCCCTACCTCCGGCGTAAACATCTGCGCAAACGCCAGTCCGAACGGCGCCGTGGAGTTAGCCAGATCCATGTTGGGCACAATTCCCGCAATCACGTTGGTCGAGACGATATAGATTACCGCCGCCCCCAGCGTCCCGCCGAGTACCGCGATCGGCACATTTTTCTCCGGGTTTTCCACCACTTCCGCATTCGCACAGGCTGACTCCAGCCCGAGGAAGGCCCACAGCGTCATGGCGATGGACGATCCCACGGCGGTGAAGAACGGCACATGATGCGGATTCCAGGAGTTGGCGTACAGCGTCGGACTGAACCAGAACCAGCCGATGATGCACAGGCCGACAACCGGGATGATGACGCCCCAGACGGTGATGCTGCTGAGCTGTCCGGTGATGCGCGCGCCGCCAAAGTTGGCGACGGTGCAGATCCACAGCACGCCGATGGTCGCCAGCCCAATTTGCACCGGGGTCAGCGTCGCGCCAAACAGCTCTGTGCCGTAACCGACAGCGGAAATGGCAATCGCCACGTTGGCGATCAGCAGCGACACGCCGTAGGTATAGTTGGCCATAAAGTTGCCGGACTTACCAAACGCATATTCGGCATAGCCACCCATCCCGCCGGACTTGCGGCTGAACATGCCGCACTTGGCAAACGCCCACGCCAGCGCCATTGAACCCACGGCGGTAACAAGCCAGGAGATAATCGAAATCGTCCCCACTTCAGCGAGCTTGGTGGGCAGCATGATGATCCCCGAACCCATCATATTCACCATGGTGAGAATAGTGAGTTGCACCACGCCCATCTTGTTGGCCTTACTCATAATTTTTCTCCTTTCAGCAGCGATGGCTGAGCGGCAGGTTGTTTGATGACGTAGCAGCGCACCTGTTTGCGACCGTCACACTCCTCGACGTAAACCCCCTGTAACTCCGGCGCAAAGCCCGGCAGCAGATTGATCCCGTCTTCCAGCGCGGCGAAATAGCGCAGCACGGAACCGCCCCAGACTTCCCCCGGAACCACGCACAACACCCCCGGTGGGTAAGGCAGCGCGCCTTCCGCGGCGATACGGCCTTCCGCGTCGCGCAGGGACACCAGCTCGACCTCACCGCGCAGATAGGCATAGTTCGCCTCCTGCGGGTTCATCATGACGCGCGGGAAATGAGACTTGCGGAACATCTCTTTCTGCAACTGCTTCACGTTATGGCGGGCGTAGAGGTCATGCATCTCCTGACAAATCTGACGCAGGGTATAATCCGCATAACGTTCCGGATGTTGCTTATAAAGAGAGGGCAGAACCTCTTTCAGCGGCACATCGCTCTGGAGCAGTTTTTCGAAGCGCACCAGCTGGGCGACGAGCTGCTGCAATTTGCCCATGTCCTCCGCCGGGGTGAGCAGGAACAGAATGGAATTCAGATCGCATTTTTCCGGCACGATGCCGTTTTCACGCAGGAAGTTGGCGAGGATGGTCGCAGGCACGCCGAAATCATCGTACTCACCGGTGCGGGCGTTGATGCCCGGCGTAGTCAGCAGCAGTTTGCAGGGATCGATAAAATACTGATGCTCGGCGTATCCCTCAAAGGCGTGCCAGCGTTCGCCCGGAACGAAATGGAAGAAGCGCAGATCGGTAGCAATCTCTGCCGTATCCCAGCTTTCCCATGGACGGCCATCCACCGTCTCCGGCACGAACGGACGAATAAACTGACAGTTCTGAAGGATCAGTTTCCGCGCTTCAATACCCGTCACCACGCAGTCCATCCACATGTTGCGCCCACTTTGCCCCTCGTGCATGCTAGCGTTGATATCCAGGGCGGCAAACAGTGGATAAAACGGGCTGGTGGAGGCGTGCATCATAAAGGCGTTGTTGAGGCGCTTATGCGGGACATAGCGCGGCTGGCCTTTTATGTGGCTGTCCTTCTTATGGATTTGCGAGGTTTGCGAGAAGCCTGCCTGCTGCTTATGCACCGACTGGGTAACCAGAATGCCCGGATCGTTTTCGTTCAGCTCCAGCAGCAGCGGCGAGCAGTCGGCCATCATCGGGATAAACTGCTCGTAACCCACCCAGGCGGAGTCAAACAGAATGTAATCGCACAGATGACCAATCTTATCCACCACCTGACGGGCGTTATAAATGGTACCGTCGTAGGTGCCCAGCTGGATCACCGCCAGACGGAACGGACGTTCATCCCGCGCGCGGCCAGGCGCGACCTCCGACACCAGCTCCCGCAGGTAGCTCTCGTCGAAACAGTGTGCATCAATACCGCCGATAAACCCGTATGGGTTGCGCGCCGTTTCCAGATACACCGGCGTCGCGCCCGCCTGTAACAGCGCCCCGTGGTGATTAGATTTATGGTTATTGCGATCGAACAGCACCAGATCGCCTGGCGTGAGCAGGGCATTGAGCACCACCTTATTGGAAGAGGAGGTGCCGTTCAGCACGAAGTAGGTTTTATCCGCATTAAAGACTTTTGCCGCATGCTGTTGGGCGATGCATGGCGCGCCTTCGTGGATCAGCAGATCGCCCATTGCCACGTCGGCATTGCACAGATCGGCGCGGAAAAGCGTTTCGCCAAAGAAATCGACAAACTGGTTTCCGGCCGGATGGCGGCGGAAGAACTGGCCTCCCTGATGTCCGGGGCAGTCAAACGCGCTGTTCCCCTGCTGGACGTAATCGACCAGCGCGCGGAAGAACGGCGGGCGGAGCTGGGTTTCGTACTTCTGCGCAGCCGCTTCAAGCTGGCGTCCGTAGTACGCATTGCTGGTGTCGGAGTACTCAAAAACGCCGTGAATACGCGACAGAAATTCAGCCGGAACCCTTTCTTCTTTATGCGTGGCAATAAACACCGGAATACCGAATCCCGTGGCTTCTATTTCTTCTATGGCGCCATTGAAAATATCGCTGACGGCCAGAACCACGGCTGCCACATCAATATAATCCGATGCGGTGATATCCACGATGTCGCGCAAAGTGGTAAAGCATTCAGGGCAGGCACGGCTGACGGCAATTTTTAACGTTTTCATCTTTATCTCTTTATTTCAGGCAATATGGGGCCCTCGACTTCTTGCGGTAAAGAAATCGATTATTTCCGGAAAAAAAAGCAAAGCGTGTCCGCTGATACGAAATCAGTTAATTGCTTTTTTGCTGAGTAGAATTCAGTCCGCCCGGTTGCGGAGAATCTGAATCACAAGGAGTGAGCGCAGGTGTTCACAGGCAACAGCCTGTAAAATAGCGTTTTTCAGAATAACCTGTAAGCAGATGCGCCAGAAGTCGAAGGACTACCGGGCGTTAAAGAGATGAAAGTCAAAACAGTTACGGTGGGCAAACATCATGATATGTGTTGTCCGCCTTATATGGGGCATTAAACGATTATTGTTTTCCATGTTCAGTTTCCTTTCAGTAATTGAAAGCATGGTCATTTTATCCAGGAAAAAGGGATTAACTGTGAAACAGATCACCAATAACCGATCATTTCAGAAATAATTAGTCGTTTTGAGTGAATAACGCAGATCAAAATGCTGTTTTGTTGGTATGGTGTTAAATTGATGTTTTATTAGTGTTTAAGGCGGGCGAATATAGCCACGAAAATACTCTCATCGTTATTTTCATGTCTATATTCAGGCTGGTATGTTTTTTATTTAAAATTAAAGTGAATACTTATTCAGATCATAAACCGATATCCGATACCGGTTTCTGTTAATAAATGACGAGGACGCGCGGGATCGGCTTCAAGTTTCTGGCGAAGGTGTCCCATATAAATGCGTAAATAGTGACTATGCTCGACAGCATTCGGTCCCCAGACCTGGCTTAACAGCTGTCGCTGCGTTAACACTTTTCCGTGGTTATTGAGCAGCACGGCCAGCAGACGAAATTCGATAGGCGTAAGGTGGATCTCTTCTTCCCCTCGCACGATGCGGCGGGCAGCAAGATCGACGCGGATATCGCCAAAGGCGTACACCGGATCGGAAGGGGACGTGGCACTGTGTCGACGCAGCGCCACACGAAGCCGGGCCTGTAACTCGCCAATGCCAAACGGTTTGATCAGATAATCATCCGCTCCGGCATCCAGCGCGGCGATTTTATCCGTCTCTTCGGTGCGGGCAGAGAGCACCAGAATGGGCATCTGGCTCCACTGACGCACCTCACGAATAAAATCGATGCCGTCGCCATCCGGAAGTCCCAGATCCAGGATCACCAGATCTGGCTTGCGGGTGGCGGCTTCAATTAACCCCCGTTGAAGCGTACCGGCTTCATGAACGCGCAAACCATCGCCTTCCAGCGCGGTACGCAGAAATCGGCTGATAGCGAGCTCATCTTCAACAATCAGAACGTTAATCACAAATCCTCTGGTAATTCATCAAGTTCTGGTGGGGTTTCAAGAGGAAGTGTAACACAAAAGCGTGCCCCACCTTCCGGGCGGTTCTCTGCAGAAATGGTGCCGCCATGCACGTCGACAATCGCCTGGCAGATCGCCAGCCCCAGCCCAACGCCCGGAATGGCGGATTCCTTATTACCGCGCGCAAATTTTTCGAATATGGCGCGCTCCTGACCGGCCGGAATACCCGGCCCGGTATCCCAGACGTCGAGCCGCAGCACACGTTTATCCACCCTGGCAGCAATCCCCAGCCGGGCCTTTGCCCCGGCGTATTTAGCGGCATTTTCCAGCAGATTAATCAGCACGCGCTCAAACAGCGGGCCATCCACATGGATTAACGTCAGGGGTTCCGGCATGTCCAGCTCGATATGGCGCCCGCCGAGACCCGGCTCCAGCATCTTCAGCGCGCTGCCGACAACCTCCTCAAGGGTGAGCCACTCTTTTTTGAGGTTAAACCCGCCGGACTGAATGCGCGCCATGTCCAGCAGATTGTTCACCAGTCGCGTGGTATTCAGCACATGCTGGCGAATTTCGCTGGCCTGCATCGCGTGCTTTGATCCTTCTGCCGCCAGATCCAGCGTCAGAATTTCGGACTGGCCAAACAGCACGGTAAGCGGGGTCCGCAAATCGTGAGACAGCGCTGCCAGCAGCGAATTGCGAATACTTTCACGCTCGCTTGCCAGCCGCGCCTGCTCTTCGCTGGCGGTGAGCGCCAGCCGTTCAAGGGCGCTGGCGACCAGCAGGGTAAAGGTTTCCAGCAGGCGCTGCTGCTCGGGGATCATCAGCTGACGCAGGTTAGACGGCTCGACGATGACCAGCCCGTGATTTTTATCCGCGCTGCGCAGCGGCAGGATCTGATAAGGCACGCCGGGCAGCGTGTCGGTGCCGGCACCGGCAGGTAAACCCTTATCGAAACTCCAGCGGGCAATCGCTTCATCCCAGGGCGTCATCCCCGAAGGGGAGGTCAGCGGGCGAAGGCGCCCCTGTTCGTCGGGGAGCAAAATCAGGTTACTGGCATGAAAGGTCGAACGGATAAACTGCTCGCTGGTCTGCACGATATCCCGCTGCGTGCGGCCAACCGCCAGCGATTTTGACATTTCATACAGATGGCGCGTGCGCTGCTCGCGATAGCGGGCAATGCGTGCCTGGTAGCGCACGCCTGCCGTCAGATTCCCGATCACCAGCCCGACGGTAAGCATCACGGCAAAGGTCAGAATGTACTGCACGTCCGAGACAGCAAGCGTCCCGCGCGGAGCGATAAAGAAGAGATCGAAGCTGATGACGTTGATCACCGTCGCCAGCACCGACGGCCAGCGGCCATAAAAGAGCGCGACCACAACGACGCCCAGCAGATAAATCATGACCAGATTGGCGGCGTCGAAGGCGATGAGCCACTGGCTGGCAATCACCGTAATCAGGGCGCAGAGGACCACGGCCACCAGGCAGCCGCGGATCTGAATGCGCCATTTATCGCCAAAGGTGCGAACGTCCGGCGTGCGGTTGGGCAGAGGGGCGGGCTTGTCATCCAGCGCGACGATGACTAAATCAAGATCCGGCGCGCGGCGGGCCAGCCTGTCGGCAAAAGATTCGCGACTAAACCAGCGGCGGTGCTGGCGACGTCCAATCACAATCTTGCCCAGGTTGTGCTCGCGCGCGTAGCGCAGAATGGCTTTATCTTCCTGCGGTTCGGAAAGGGTTGCGGTTTCGGCGCCCAGCTCCTGCGCCAGCCGCAGTGCGCTCAAAATGGCGCGACGCTGATTTTCCGGCAGGCCATGCAGCTGCGGCGTTTCGACGTAGACCGCATGCCAGACGCTGCCAAACTTCGCTGCAAGCCGGGCGGCGGTGCGAACCAGTTTTTCGTTGCCACTGCCGTGACCAATGCATAACAGAATGGCGTCCCGCGTGTGCCAGACGCGCTCCTGCCCCTGAAGGTCCCGCCAGGCGCGCATCTGGTCATCAACGCGATCGGCGGTGCGGCGCAGGGCCAGCTCGCGCAGGGCAATCAGGTTTCCTTTGCGGAAAAAATGTTCGATGGCGCGTTCAGCCTGGCCAGCAATATACACTTTGCCTTCGTGCAGGCGCTGGCGCAGATCGTCCGGCGGCAGGTCAACCAGTACGACTTCATCGGCAGAATCAAAAAACGGATCGGGGACGGTTTCCCGCACCTGGATACCGGTTACGCCGCTCACTACGTCGTTCAGGCTTTCCAGATGCTGAACATTCACCGTGGTGAAGACGTCGATGCCAGCCTCAAGCAGCTCCTCAACATCCTGCCAGCGCTTCGGATGGCGCGAGCCTGGCGCGTTGCTGTGCGCCAGTTCGTCCATCAGGATCAGGGCAGGGCGGCGGGCGAGGGCGGCATCAAGATCAAACTCCGTGACCAGCCGCCCGCGATGGCTGATACGCTGGGGCGGCTGCGTCGCCAGCCCCGTCAGCAGCGCAGCCGTCTCTTTGCGACCGTGGGTTTCCACCACGCCGATGAGAATATCAAGCCCCTGCGCCCGAAGCCGCTGGGCTTCCGTCAGCATGGCGAAGGTTTTCCCGACGCCCGCGCAGGCGCCGAAGAAAATTTTCAGCTTGCCGCGATGGGCTTCAGCCGTCTGTTCAAGCAGCCTGTCCGGATCCGGGCGCATAGGCTCGTCGGTCATTTAGTTCTTCCTTAGCGCATCCAGCGCCAGATTCAGCTCAACAATGTTCACTACCGGCATGCCGATGAAGCTGACCAGCGGCTTTTGCGTATGTTCTGCGACCAGCTGGCTCACCTGATCGACGGTCAGCTGACGGGCGGCGGCCACGCGTGGGGTCTGCCAGACCACCGCGTCCGGCGTCAGGCTGTAATCCAGCCCGCTCGCGGAGGCGGTGACCAGCTCAACCGGCACCTCACGGCTGGCCTGCGGATTCGCGGCGCGCAGGGCGGCAACGCGTTCAGCAACGGCTTTATCCAGGTCAGGGTTACTGCCCGCCAGATTGCTGCCGCCGGAGGCCATTGGATTATACGGGCTTTCGGCAGTGGCGGAAGGGCGTCCCTGGAAGTAGCGCGGGTCCGTAAAGTTCTGCCCAATCAGCCGCGAGCCGCGGTTTTCACCGTTCTGGATAATCAGCGAGCCGTTGGCCTGATCCTCAAACCACCACTGGCCCAGCGCGGTAGTCATCAGCGGGTAAAGCCCGCCGGTAATCAGAGACAGCAGAATAAACAACAGTATAGCGGGACGTAACATCGTCATTGGATCCACCTTTTAAACCAGCCCGAACAGCGTTAACAACATGTCGATAACCTTGATCCCAATAAAGGGCACCACCAGCCCACCCAGACCGTAAATCCACAGGTTACGGCGCAGCATGGCGGCGGCCGTCAGCGGCTTATAGCTCACCCCTTTCAGCGCCAGCGGAATAAGAAAGACAATAATCAGCGCGTTGAAGATCACCGCGCTCAAAATGGCTGAGGCCGGAGAGTGCAGGTGCATCACGTTCAGGGCATTCAGCTGCGGGTAGGTTGCCGCAAACGCCGCCGGAATGATGGCGAAATACTTCGCCACGTCGTTGGCGATACTGAACGTGGTCAGCGAGCCGCGCGTCATCAGCATCTGCTTCCCGATATGCACCACTTCGATCAGCTTGGTCGGATTCGAGTCGAGATCCACCATGTTGCCCGCCTCTTTTGCCGCCTGGGTACCGGAGTTCATTGCCACCGCCACGTCGGCCTGCGCCAGCGCCGGGGCGTCGTTGGTGCCGTCGCCGGTCATCGCCACCAGACGGCCTTCCGCCTGATACTGGCGAATGAGCGCCAGCTTCGCTTCCGGCGTCGCTTCGGAAAGGAAATCATCCACGCCCGCTTCGGCGGCAATGGCCGCCGCAGTCAGACGGTTATCCCCGGTGATCATCACCGTTTTGATCCCCATCTTACGCATCTGGGCGAAACGCTCTTTAATACCGCCTTTAACGATATCCTTCAGGGCGATCACCCCCAGAACGCTTGCACCTTCCGCCACCACCAGCGGGGTTGCCCCCTGACGCGCCACGCTTTCCACCAGATGGTCGACTTCCGGGGGGAAGTGTCCATTATTGGCTTCAATATGACGGCGAATCGCATCAACGGACCCTTTACGGATCATCCGGTCCTGAATGTTAATGCCGCTCATGCGGGTTTGCGCTGTAAAGGGAACGAACGTGGCGTGCAGGCTCTGAACGTCGCGCTGGCGCAGGTTAAAGCGCTGCTTGGCGAGGATCACGATACTGCGGCCTTCCGGCGTTTCATCGGCCAGCGAGGAAAGCTGCGCCGCGTCAGCCAGCGTTTTTTCATCCACGCCGGGAGCAGGTAGAAAGTCAGAGGCCTGACGATTGCCCAGGGTGATGGTCCCGGTTTTATCCAGCAGCAGTACGTCTACGTCACCCGCCGCTTCAACGGCGCGTCCGCTGGTGGCGATGACGTTCGCGCCCAGCATACGGCTCATCCCCGCCACGCCAATCGCGGAAAGCAGGCCGCCGATAGTGGTGGGGATCAGACAGACCAGCAGGGCGATCAGTACGGTGATGCTGACCGCTGTACCGCCGTAGGCGGAGAAAGGCCACAGGGTCGCCGTTGCCAGCAGGAAGACAATGGTGAGCGCCACCAGCAGAATGGTCAGGGCGATCTCGTTCGGCGTTTTACGACGCTGTGCGCCTTCCACCATGGCGATCATCCGGTCGAGGAAGGTTTCGCCCGGGTTAACGCTGCACTGGATCACCAGCCAGTCGGAAAGAATGCGCGTTCCGCCGGTAACTGAGGCGAAATCTCCGCCCGACTCACGGATCACCGGTGCGGATTCCCCGGTAATGGCGCTTTCGTCTACCGACGCGCCGCCCTCGATCACCTCCCCGTCGCAGGGGATGATGTCGCCAGCTTCCACCAGCACCACGTCACCTTTGCGCAGCTCATCCGCCGGAACGTGGTCCATCTGCGCGCCGTATTTAGGTTCGCGTAATTTGCGCGCAAAGGCGGTTTTTTTTACCCCTTTCAGGCTGTTGGCCTGCGCCTTACTGCGGCCTTCCGCCAGCGCTTCGGCAAAGTTGGCGAACAGCACGGTAAACCACAGCCACAGGCTGATGGCGGCGGTAAAGGTTGCATTCCCTGAAAGGTGTCCCGTTCCCATGGCAATCGCCAGTGCGGTGGTGAGTAAACTTCCAGTCCAGACAATAAACATCACCGGGTTGTGCCACTGCACGCGCGGGCTCAGTTTTTTTACCGCATCCATGAGGGCCTGACGAACTAACGTCGGTTCGAGCAGGGCCAGTTGTTTACGACTCATGACAAATTCTCCGCAAAATCAGCGTAAAGAGAGATATTCCGCAATCGGGCCTAACGCGAGGGCGGGGATAAAGGTCAGGGCGCCCACCAGCAGAACGGTGCCAATCAGCAGGCCGACGAACAGCGCGCCGTGAGTCGGTAACGTACCGGTGGTGGTCGGCTGGATCTTCTTATTCACCAGTGTTCCAGCGATCGCCATGACGGGAATAATCACGCCGAAACGACCGACGAACATGCAGAACGCCAGCAGACAGTTCCAGAACGGCGAGTTGGCACTTAACCCTGCAAAGGCGCTGCCGTTGTTGTTGGCGGCAGACGAAACGGCGTAAAGCACTTCGCTAAAGCCGTGAATGCCCGGGTTAAAGATGCCGCTGCGCCCGGCGTCGGTCATCAGCGCCAGCGCGGTACCGAGCAGCACAAGGGTGGGGGTGACCAGGATCGTCAGTGCGGTTAATTTCATTTCGCGGACGTCGATTTTTTTGCCGAGATACTCCGGCGTGCGGCCGATCATTAGCCCGGCGATAAACACGGCGAGCAGAACGAACAACAGCATGCCGTACAGCCCCGAACCGACCCCACCGAAAACTACCTCGCCAATCTGCATCAGCCACATCGGGATCATGCCGCCGAGCGCGGTGAAAGAGTCATGCATGGCGTTCACCGCCCCGCAGGAGGCCGCCGTGGTGACCACCGCATAGAGGCTGCTGGCAAGAATGCCGAAGCGGCTCTCTTTGCCTTCCAGGTTGATATTGCTGTTAGCCCCCAGCTGCATGAAGTGGCTGTTGCCGTTCCATTCGGCCCACATCACCAGTGCTACGCAGACCACGAAGATCAACGACATCGCCCACAGCAGCGTACGTCCCTGGCGGCGATCGTTAACCACATCGCCAAAGGCGAAGCAGAGCGCGGCGGGGATCAGGAAGATCGCCAGCATCTGTACAAAATTGGTTAATGCCGTTGGGTTTTCAAACGGATGCGATGAGTTGGCGTTGAAGAAGCCGCCGCCGTTGGTGCCCAGCATCTTGATCGCTTCCTGCGACGCCACCGGCCCCATTGGCAGGCGTTCCCTGACCCCTTCAAGCGAGGTGTAAGGGGTATAAGGCAGCAGGTTTTGCAGAGTGCCTTGCTGAATAAAGAACAGGGCAATAATCAGCGCAACAGGCACCAGGATCCAAAGGGTGATGCGCGTGACATCAACCCAGGCGTTGCCGAGGGTGCTGACATTCTGACGGGCAAACGCGCGCGTCAGGGCGAAGATCACCGCGATACCGCTGGCCGCAGAAAGAAAGTTTTGCACGGTTAACCCGGCCATCTGGCTGAAGTAGCTGAGCGTGGTTTCACCGGCGTAAGACTGCCAGTTGGTGTTGGTGACAAAGCTGACCGCCGTGTTCAGCGCCAGATGCCAGGATAAACCCGGTAACTGCTGCGGGTTCAACGGCAGACTGCCCTGGAGCATCAGCAGCGTAAAGAGGGCAATAAGCCCCAGGATATTCAGAAGCAGTATCGCCATCAGGTACTGGCGCCAGTTCATTTCCCGGTCGCTGATACCTGAAATGCGCCAGAGCACGTTTTCAATATTTCGCGTGCCCGGCAATGGCACGTTGTTTATCAGCCGCGCCAGCGCTGTTCCCAGCGGCCTGGCGAGCACAAACAGCACCAGTAAAAAGCTGGCAATAAGCAAAAACGCCTGAGCAGCCATCAGAATGCCTCCGCATTAATCAGGGCATAAATCAAATAACCCAATAACAGGAACACCAGCACGATGCCGGCAATCAGACCTGCACTCACAATCCACCTCCGGGTGACTTTTGTTGTTGTGCTAACGGTAGGATTTACGGCGCAAAGATTTCGCAAAAATCAGAAGGGCAGGTGTAAAAAAAGTATAAAAAAGGGAAAAGACCACAATTTAACTATTGGTAAGTAAACTGTTAACCTTTTTGTAACTTAATTACAGGCGGGAATGTAAATATTCACGAAATGGATGAAAATAAGTGGTCGGATGAGTAGTAAAATTACAAACAAAGCGGTATTATTTTAACCAGGTCACAGATTTCACATTTTCCGGAGACGGTTTCCGGCCAACTACAGGGGAGAAAAATATGGATCTTTATAAAGAGTTTCCGGCTCATATCATTTTCATGCGTCGCACTTTCGCCGTAGTGGCTGGCGTGCTGGCCCTGCCGGTGATGCTGTTCTGGAAAGATCGCGCACGTTTCTACAGTTACCTGCACCGCGTCTGGGCGAAAACCAGCGAGAAGCCGGTGTGGATGGATCAGGCCGAAAAAGCAACCTGCGATTTCTACTGATACGGTGTGACATCGTAGCCATAAAAAAACCGCCTACAGCAAAGTGGCGGTTTTTTTGTCCCTCGGGATTCGCGGTCCGTTGGGTAATCTTGCAGCCCCTACCCGGGATTTTTATCATACCCTTCTTTAAAAAGTTCGCAATCCGCTTCACCTTTATAAATTCCTAATTTTACTGAAATAACTTACTTTTGGCGTTGGTGTTAATTATGATGCCACGTCCCTTTCCGCCATCTCGCAAATGGGCATCGGTCCTGGGAAAGGTGTATCCATAGCCGTAAAGCAGCCCGCCTACCCGGGCTTGTGTCCACCGATTTATCACCGGTGGTGATAGGTGGAGCGGTTAGCAGCAGGGACCGCATAGTGAAACGCTATTTATGCATTGCGTTCATTGTCGCCAGCGTACTCGTTGTAAAGTGTGATAAACCGGATGTGTTTATTGCCTTTACCCCGATAGCGCAGGACAAGTAGCGTTAAGGCCGCCTCGGGCGGCCTTTTTTATTTCATCCCGTCTACACTTCATGGCAAAGTAGTTCAATGCATGCCTTTTTCCTTTTACGGCATGCCCTTACGGACATAATGGACAATTGCCTGGAGTTTTATGCCCACCCATCTGGTTTGGTTTCGCGCGGATTTACGCATTCACGACAACTTCGCTCTCGCGGCGGCCTGCCGCGCTAAAGACGCGAATGTGCTGGCCCTGTTTATCGCCACGCCTGAACAGTGGCGGCAGCATGACATGGCGCCCCGGCAAGCGGCATTACTCAGCGCGTATCTGAATGACCTGCAATATTCACTGGCTGAAAAAGGCATTCCGCTGATCTATAAAGAGGCCCATGATTTTGCCGCGCAGCGCCAGACGGTGCAGGCGATCTGCCAGCAGCACGCAGTAACGCATCTTTATTACAACTATCAGTATGAATTCAACGAGCAACAGCGGGATCGTCAGCTGGAGAAAACCCTTGCGGGCGTGGTCTGTGAAGGCTTTGATGACAGCGTGATGCTCGCCCCTGGCAGCGTAATGACCGGCAGTCACGAGATGTATAAAGTTTTCACGCCGTTTAAAAATGCCTTTATCAAACGCCTGAAAGAGGGGCTGCCTGAGTGCGTTACCGCCCCGGCCGTGAGAGGGGAAACGATAACGGATCTGCCTGAGATCAGGCTGAATTATCCTCAGCAGTCGTTCGATGAAACACTATTCCCCGCCAGCGAGAAAGCGGCCATCGCCCGGTTGCGTCAGTTCTGCGCGCAGGGGGCGGCGGAGTACGAGGCGCGTCGGGATTTTCCAGCGATTGAGGGCACCAGTCGCTTGTCGGCCTGTTTAGCGCTGGGCGCGCTCTCTCCGCGCCAGTGTTTACATCGCCTGCTGGCGGAACAGCCTCAGGCCTTAGACGGGGGGGCGGGCGCAGTGTGGCTGAACGAACTGATCTGGCGTGAGTTTTATCGCCATCTGATGACGTATCATCCTGATTTGTGTAAACATCGGCCCTTTATTCACTGGACCGAACAGGTACAGTGGCAGTCGAATGAGAAGCTGCTTAAGGCATGGCAGCATGGGCTCACCGGCTTCCCGATTGTTGATGCGGCTATGCGGCAGCTCAATGAAACCGGGTGGATGCATAACCGTCTGCGTATGATTACCGCCAGCTTCCTGGTGAAGGATCTGCTTATCGACTGGCGAACCGGAGAGCGTTATTTTATCTCTCAGCTAATCGATGGCGATCTGGCGGCGAATAACGGCGGCTGGCAGTGGGCGGCCTCCACCGGAACGGATGCGGCTCCCTATTTTCGGATCTTCAATCCGACCACGCAGGGGCAACGATTTGATGCCGACGGCGAGTTTATCCGTCGCTGGCTGCCGGAGCTTAAGGATGTCCCCGCCAAAGCCATTCATGAACCCTGGGTATGGGCGGATAAACAGCGTGTTACCCTGAATTATCCCCGTCCCATTGTCGACCATAAACAGGCGCGCGTCGCCACGCTGGCGGCGTACGAAGCCGCCCGAAAAGTTTGAGAGAATGATGATGAAAAACAGTGAACTGGAACGCCTGATTAACGAAAAACTCAATACGGCGTCGTTTAGCGACTACGGCCCGAATGGCTTGCAGGTGGAGGGGCGCGAGACGGTGCAAAAAATCATCACCGGCGTAACGGCAAGCCAGGCGCTGCTGGATGAGGCGGTGCGTCAGGAAGCCGATGCGGTGATTGTCCACCACGGTTATTTCTGGAAAAACGAATCACCGATTATTCGCGGCATGAAGCGCAACCGACTCAAAACGCTGCTGGCGAATGATATCAACCTGTACGGTTATCACCTGCCGCTCGATGCGCATCCTGAGCTGGGGAATAACGTTCAGCTTGCGCAGCTGCTGGGGATTACCGTGATGGGTGAAATTGAACCCCTGGTGCCGTGGGGCGAACTGTCGATGCCAGTTCCGGGTCTGGAGCTGGCATCGTGGATCGAAGCGCGCCTGGGGCGTCGTCCGCTGTGGTGCGGCGACACCGGGCCGGATACCGTGAAGCGCGTGGCATGGTGCACCGGCGGCGGCCAGGGCTTTATTGACAGCGCGGCGCGTTTTGGTGTCGACGCCTTCATTACCGGTGAAGTCTCCGAGCAGACCATTCACTCAGCCCGTGAACAAGGCCTGCATTTTTACGCGGCGGGCCACCACGCCACCGAGCGTGGCGGCATCCGCGCCCTCAGCGAGTGGCTGACGGAAAATACCGATCTGGATGTGACGTTTATTGATATCCCTAATCCGGCCTGATGAGAGGTAGTTAAGTGCAGCGAGCGCGTTGTTATCTTCTGGGTGAAACCGCGGTAGTTCTGGAGCTTGAGCCTCCGGTGACGCTTGCCACGCAAAAGCGTATCTGGCGTCTGGCTCAGCGACTGCCCGAGCTACCCGGCGTGGTTGAAGCTATTCCGGGTATGAATAATATCACCGTGGTGCTGCGTGATCCGCACACGGGGGCGCTGGATGCCATTGAGCGTCTGCAACGCTGGTGGGAGGAGAGCGAGGCGCTGGAGCCGGAATCGCGGACGATTGAGATCCCGGTTGTCTATGGCGGCAAGGGAGGTCCCGACCTTGGCGTGGTGGCCGAACACTGTGGATTAACGGAGAAGCAGGTTGTGGAGCTGCATAGCTCAGTCGACTATGTTGTCTGGTTTTTGGGATTTCAGCCGGGTTTCCCCTATCTGGGCGGGTTATCGCCCCAGCTGCATACGCCGCGCCGGGCTGAGCCGCGCCTGAGCGTACCGGCGGGCAGCGTGGCGATTGGTGGCGAGCAAACGGGAATTTATCCGCTCGCCTCACCGGGAGGCTGGCAGCTGATTGGGCACACGTCCACGCCGTTATTTGAACCAGGCCAGGACGCGCCCATACTCCTGCGTCCGGGGGATACCCTGCGCTTTATCCCGCAAAAGGAGGGGATATGTTAACGCTTATTCGCGCAGGGCTTTACACCTCGGTACAGGATGCCGGGCGTTTTGGGCTGCGTCAGTCAGGCGTGAGCTACTGCGGCGCGCTCGATCGCCCTTCGCTGGAGATTGCCAACCTGCTGGTAGGTAACGCAGGCAGCACGGCGGCGTTAGAAATTACGCTGGGCCAGTGCGTGATTGAGTTTGGTCAGGAAACCTGGTTTGCCTTAACTGGTGCGGGCTGTGACGCGACGCTGGACGGCAAAGCGGTGTGGACCGGCTGGCGCCTGCGGGCGAAGGCCGGGCAGCGTCTGACCCTCAAGCGTCCTCTGCACGGCGTGCGCAGCTATCTTGCGGTGGCGGGGGGGATCGACGTGCCGGAGGTGCTGGGCTCATCCAGCACCGACCAGAAAGCGGGAATGGGCGGCCATGAAGGGCGGCTGCTGCGCGACGGCGATCGTCTGCGAATAAAGACCTCAACGCGCCATTTCACCACCACGCAGGGCGTGAAACAGCTGCTGTGGGGGAACGTGATCCGCGCCTTACCGGGGCCGGAATATCAGGAGTTTGATGAAGCCGCGAAAGAGTCTTTCTGGCGCTCGCCGTGGAAGATCAGCCCGCAGAGTAACCGCATGGGTTACCGGCTTCAGGGCCAGCCGCTGACCCGCACGACTGACCGGGAGCTGCTTTCCCATGGTCTGTTGCCGGGGGTGATTCAGGTGCCGGGCAACGGGCAGCCCATCGTACTGATGAACGATGCGCAAACCACGGGGGGATATCCGCGTATTGCCTGCATTATCGAAGCGGATCGCTACCATCTGGCGCAAATTCCTCTCGGTCAGCCCATTCATTTTGTGCAGTGTTCGCTGGAGGAGGCGCTGAAAGCCCGGCAGGATCAGCAGCGTTATCTCGAACAGCTGGCGTGGAGGCTCGATGGTAAAGATTGATTTAAACGCCGATCTGGGGGAGGGCAGCAGCGCCGATGCAGCGCTGATGACGCTGGTCTCCTCGGTGAACATCGCCTGCGGGTTTCATGCCGGCGATGCGCAGACCATGCTGGCGAGCGTGCGCAATGCCATGAAAAACGGCGTGGCGATTGGCGCTCACCCCAGCTTTCCCGACCGGGAAAACTTTGGCCGCACGGCGATGGATCTGCCCCCTGAGACGGTTTACGCGCAAATGCTCTACCAGATCGGCGCGCTGGAGGCGATAGTGCGCGCTGAGAATGGCGTGTTGCGCCACGTCAAGCCGCACGGCATGCTCTATAACCAGGCGGCGAAAGATCCTGCGCTGGCGGATGCCATTGCCCGCGCGGTGCGGGACTGTAATCCGCAACTGATTCTGGTAGGCCTGGCGGGAAGCGAGCTTATTCGTGCCGGAGAACGGCTGGGGCTGACTACGCGGCAGGAAGTGTTTGCCGATCGGGGATACCTGCCGGACGGTAGTCTGGTTCCACGTACGCAGGCCGGTGCGCTGATTACCGATGAAGGTAAAGCGCTGGCGCAGACGCTGGAGATGGTGCGCTTCGGGCGAGTAACCTCAACGGAGGGGACAACGGCAAACGTTCAGGCTGATACGGTGTGCTTACACGGTGACGGCGAGCATGCTCTCCAGTTTGCGCGACGCCTGCGGATGGCGTTCTCGGAAGAGGGCATTGTTGTCAGCGCAGAATAATTATGAAAGGACAATAACATGCCAGAAGGTCCGGAGATCCGCCGCGCGGCGGATAGCCTGGAGGCGGCGATAAAGGGCAAACCTCTGACACACGTCTGGTTTGCCTTTCCTCAACTCAAGTCGTTTGAATCGCAGCTGGTGGGACAGACGGTAACCCACATTGAAACGCGCGGCAAAGCGTTACTCACCCACTTTTCCCATAACCTGACGTTATATAGCCATAATCAGCTTTACGGCGTCTGGCGGGTGGTGGAGGCGGACGAGCAGCCGCAAACGACCCGCGTGCTGCGCGTGCGGCTACAAACGGAGGATAAGGCGATCCTGCTCTACAGCGCCTCTGATATCGAAATGTTAACGCCGGAGCAACTGCTGACGCATCCGTTCTTACAGCGGGTCGGGCCGGACGTGCTCGACATGCGTCTGACGGCAAGCGATGTGAAAGCCCGGTTGTTATCCCCCACATTCCGCAACCGGCAGTTTTCCGGGCTGTTGCTCGATCAGGCATTTCTGGCGGGGCTGGGAAACTACCTGCGGGTGGAGATCCTCTGGGAAGTGGGGCTGGCGCCGCAGCACAAAGCGTCGCAGCTGAGCGATGAACAGCTGGAGGCGCTGTCGCACGCGTTACTGGATATTCCACGGCTGTCGTACAACACGCGCGGCCTGGTGGATGAGAACAAGCATCACGGGGCATTGTTCCACTTCAGGGTGTTTCATCGGGCGGGTAAAAAGTGCGAGCGGTGCGGCGGGGTGATTGAGAAGGCGACGATCTCTTCCAGACCGTTTTACTGGTGCCCGAACTGTCAGAAATAATAAAGCCGGGTGGCGGAGGTAAAAGCAAAACGGCAACGAAAGTTGCCGTTTTTAATGGTTTCACCCTCTCCCTGTGGGAGAGGGCCGGGGTGAGGGCATCAGGCCGCACCCAACGTCTGTTAGCGCTTCAGATCAGACTTAAAATCACGCTGCTCGTAGCCGGTATACAGCTGACGAGGACGGGCGATTTTCATGCCTTCGCTGTGCATTTCGTTCCAGTGCGCAATCCAGCCCACGGTACGCGCCATGGCGAAGATTACGGTGAACATGGAAGACGGAATACCCATCGCTTTCAGAATAATGCCAGAGTAGAAATCGACGTTCGGGTAGAGTTTCTTCTCGATGAAGTACGGGTCGTTCAGCGCGATGTGTTCCAGCTCCATCGCCACTTCCAGCAGATCATCTTTGGTGCCCAGCTCTTTCAGCACTTCATGGCAGGTCTCACGCATGACGGTCGCGCGCGGGTCGTAGTTTTTGTAAACACGATGACCGAAGCCCATCAGACGGAAGGAATCATTCTTGTCTTTTGCGCGGCGCACGAACTCTGGAATGTGCTCAACGGAGCTGATCTCTTCCAGCATCTTCAGTGCTGCTTCGTTCGCGCCGCCGTGCGCCGGTCCCCACAGGGAGGCGATGCCCGCCGCGATACAGGCGAACGGGTTCGCGCCTGAAGAGCCCGCGGTACGGACGGTAGAGGTCGAGGCGTTCTGTTCGTGGTCAGCGTGCAGGATCAGAATACGGTCCATCGCGCGTTCCAGCACCGGGTTCACTTCGTACTCTTCGCACGGCGTGGAGAACATCATGCGCAGGAAGTTACCCGCGTAGGAGAGGTCGTTGCGTGGGTACACAAACGGCTGACCGATAGAGTATTTGTAACACATTGCCGCCATGGTAGGCATTTTGGACAGCAGACGGAACGCCGCGATATCACGGTGACGTGGGTTATTCACGTCCAGAGAATCGTGGTAGAACGCCGCCAGCGCACCGGTAATACCGCACATGACCGCCATCGGATGAGAGTCACGACGGAACGCATGGAACAGACGGGTAATCTGCTCATGGATCATGGTGTGACGGGTCACGGTGGTTTTAAATTCATCGTACTGGGCCTGCGTCGGTTTTTCGCCGTTCAGCAGGATGTAGCACACTTCCAGATAGTTGGATTCGGTGGCTAACTGATCGATGGGGAAGCCGCGATGGAGCAGGATACCTTCATCACCGTCAATGTAGGTGATTTTGGATTCGCAAGATGCGGTGGAGGTGAATCCAGGGTCAAAGGTGAATACCCCTTTGGAACCCAGCGTACGGATATCAATAACATCCTGACCGAGCGTGCCTTTTAGCACATCCAGTTCAATAGCATCATCACCATTTAGGGTGAGTTTTGCCTTTGTATCAGCCATTTACGGTCTCCTTAGCGCCTTATGCTTAAGACTGCGCTTTACCGGATTTGCTTTCAGCTGTTAATCATCGTTACCAGATTGTTATTTGGCTTACCGCTCAGCTCACGAGGAGAAACCAGGGTACAGAGCTATGGCGCCTTGCAGGTAAACGAATGAAATATCAGTGAAACAACAGCAAATCAGCGTTTTTGCAGTCCGAATTATTCAAACCTGTATATCACTAATAACTGTCCTGATAACTTCGGTCAATACCATCACACTGTTACATAACTATTTGTCAGGTGAAAGAGAGACCTCATAACTTTTGCGCATTATATGCCTTTTCTGATGACGTTTGTAACAATATTGTTTAACATTTGTCAAATCAGATGATTAAAAATTAAAAAGATGTTGTTATCGTGACCCCGATCACTGTTCCAGAGAAAACCCAACAAACTGTATGTAGGTTAATTGTAATGATTTTGTGAACGGCCTATACTGCCGCCAGGTCTCCGGAACACCCTGCAATCCCGAGCCACCCAGCGTTGTAACGTGTCGTTTTAGCATTTGGAAGCAATGTTTTGCATGACGCGCAGTTATAGAAAAGGAACGCTGTCTGACCCGCATCGCAGTCCGGAGGAAGGAAACAATAAGAACAGCATGTGGGCGTTATTCATGATAAGAAATGTGAAAAAACAAAGACCTGTCAATCTGGATCTCAAAACGATCCGATTCCCTGTAACAGCAATAGCGTCCATTCTGCACCGTGTTTCTGGTGTGATTACGTTTGTGGCGGTCGGTATCTTGCTGTGGTTACTGGGAACAAGCCTCTCATCCCCTGAAGGATTCCTCCAGGCCTCAGCCATTATGAACAGCTTCTTCGTGAAATTTATCATGTGGGGCATTCTGACCGCGCTGGCCTATCACGTGGTTGGCGGCGTTCGCCATATGCTGATGGACTTTGGCTACCTGGAAGAGACGTTCGAGGCCGGTAAACGTACCGCTAACATTTCATTTGTGATCACTGTCGTGCTTTCACTTCTCGCAGGAGTTCTCGTATGGTAAGCAACGCCTCCGCATTAGGACGCAACGGCGTACATGACTTCATCCTGGTCCGTGCTACCGCCATCGTTCTCACCCTTTACATCATCTATATGATCGGTTTCTTCGCGACCAGCGGGACGCTGACGTGGGAAATCTGGAGTGGTTTCTTCGGATCGGCCTTCACCAAAGTGTTCACCCTGCTGGCCCTGTTCTCCATCCTTATTCATGCCTGGATTGGCATGTGGCAGGTGTTGACCGATTACGTTAAACCGCTGGCGATTCGCCTTCCGCTGCAACTGATTATTGTTGTTGCTCTGCTGGTTTACGTCATTTATGGATTTGTTGTGGTGTGGGGTGTGTAATGAAACTGCCAGTCAGAGAATTTGATGCTGTTGTGATTGGTGCGGGTGGCGCAGGTATGCGCGCCGCACTGCAAATTTCCCAGAGCGGCCAGACCTGTGCGCTGCTCTCTAAAGTATTCCCGACCCGTTCCCACACTGTGTCTGCGCAGGGCGGTATCACCGTTGCGCTGGGTAATTCCCATGAAGATAACTGGGAATGGCACATGTACGATACGGTAAAAGGTTCCGATTACATCGGTGACCAGGATGCCATCGAATATATGTGTAAAACCGGCCCGGAAGCGATTCTGGAGCTGGACCACATGGGTCTGCCGTTCTCCCGTCTGGAAAATGGCACCATCTATCAGCGTCCGTTTGGCGGCCAGTCGAAAAACTTCGGCGGCGAGCAGGCGGCACGTACCGCAGCGGCGGCTGACCGTACCGGCCACGCGCTGCTGCACACGCTCTATCAGCAGAACCTGAAAAACCACACCATCATCTTCTCTGAGTGGTATGCGCTGGATCTGGTGAAAAACGCCGATGGCGCCGTGGTGGGTTGTACCGCCCTGTGCATCGAAACCGGTGAGGTGGTCTACTTCAAAGCCCGCGCAACCGTGCTGGCGACCGGCGGCGCAGGCCGTATCTATCAGTCTACTACCAATGCCCATATCAACACCGGTGACGGCGTTGGGATGGCGATCCGCGCTGGCGTGCCGGTGCAGGACATGGAGATGTGGCAGTTCCACCCAACCGGTATCGCCGGTGCGGGCGTACTGGTGACAGAAGGCTGCCGTGGTGAAGGCGGCTATCTGCTGAACAAACATGGCGAGCGCTTCATGGAGCGTTATGCGCCAAACGCGAAAGACCTGGCGGGCCGTGACGTGGTGGCGCGTTCCATCATGATCGAAATCCGTGAAGGCCGCGGCTGTGACGGCCCTTGGGGTCCACACGCGAAGCTGAAACTCGACCATCTGGGTAAAGAAGTGCTGGAATCCCGTCTGCCGGGCATTCTGGAGCTGTCCCGCACCTTCGCGCACGTCGACCCGGTGAAAGAGCCGATTCCGGTTATCCCAACCTGTCACTACATGATGGGTGGTATTCCGACCAAAGTGACCGGTCAGGCGCTGACCGTGAACGAGCAGGGCGAAGACGTGGTCATCCCTGGCCTGTTCGCGGTAGGCGAAATTGCCTGCGTATCCGTGCACGGCGCAAACCGTCTGGGCGGCAACTCCCTGCTGGACCTGGTGGTATTTGGTCGTGCGGTGGGTCTGCATCTCCAGGAGTCTATTGCCGAGCAGGGCGCGCTGCGTGATGCGACCGACGACGAAATCGATGCCTCTCTTGCGCGCCTCAACCGCTGGAACGGCAACCGTAACGGCGAAGATCCGGTGGAGATCCGTAAGGCGTTGCAGGAGTGTATGCAGCACAACTTCTCGGTATTCCGTGAAGGTGACGCGATGGCCAAAGGGCTTGAGCAGCTGAAAGCGATCCGCGAGCGTCTGAAAAATGCTCGTCTGGACGATACCTCCAGCGAGTTCAACACCCAGCGCGTGGAGTGCCTGGAGCTGGATAACCTGATGGAAACCGCGTTCGCCACTGCGATGTCGGCAAACTTCCGTACCGAAAGCCGTGGCGCCCATAGCCGCTTCGACTTCCCGGATCGTGATGACGAAAACTGGCTGTGCCATTCCCTGTATCTGCCAGAGTCGGAAACCATGACGCGTCGTAGCGTTAACATGGAACCGAAACTGCGTCCGGCGTTCCCGCCGAAGATTCGTACTTACTAATGCGGAGACAGGATAATGAAACTCGAATTCTCAGTTTATCGTTATAACCCGGATGTAGACGATGCTCCGCGTATGCAGGATTACACCCTCGAAGCGGAAGAAGGTCGTGACATGATGCTGCTGGATGCCTTAATCCAGCTGAAAGAGAAAGATCCTACGCTGTCGTTCCGCCGCTCCTGCCGTGAAGGGGTGTGTGGCTCTGACGGTGTAAACATGAACGGCAAAAACGGTCTGGCCTGTATCACGCCAATTTCAGCGCTACAGCGTCCTGGCCAGAAAATTGTGATCCGTCCTCTGCCTGGCCTGCCGGTCGTGCGTGATTTGGTGGTGGACATGGGGCAATTCTATGCACAATATGAGAAGATTAAGCCTTACTTATTGAATAATGGGCAAAATCCACCCGCTCGCGAGCACTTACAGTCTCCTGAGCAGCGTGAAAAACTCGATGGGTTGTACGAGTGTATTCTCTGTGCATGCTGTTCAACGTCATGCCCGTCATTCTGGTGGAACCCGGATAAATTTATCGGCCCTGCGGGTCTGCTGGCTGCCTATCGCTTCCTGATCGACAGCCGCGATACCGAAACCGAGAATCGTCTGGAAGGGCTAAGTGACGCTTTCAGCGTATTCCGCTGCCATAGCATCATGAACTGCGTCAGTGTGTGTCCTAAGGGGCTGAACCCGACGCGTGCCATCGGCCATATTAAGTCGATGTTGTTGCAGCGCAGTGCGTAAGTAACAACGCCGGATGGCGCTGCGCTTATCCGGCCTACGTAACAGTAGGCCCGGTAAGCGTAGCGTCACCGGGCAAATTGCAGAAACCTTTAAAAACTGCCAGATAAGTAAATAATCGAGACGTTCAGCGCGAGACAAGGCGCGGTTGAACGAATCCCCTGGAGCATAGTTGACTATGTGACTGGGGTGAGTGAAAGCCGCAACGCAGTCGCAGCCGGAACGACGAAGATTATTTAGACAGTTTCTAAAGGTTCCTTCGCGGGCCACAAAGAGCTCGCAGGTGAACCCCGGCACGTACACGTGGTGTGCGTGGTAGTTTCTACGGCGAAAGTAAGCATAAAAATGCTTAAGGGATCACGATGCAGAACGGCGCAATGAAAGCCTGGCTGGACTCTTCTTACCTCTCTGGTTCAAACCAGAGCTGGATAGAACAGCTCTATGAAGACTTCTTAACCGATCCTGACTCAGTGGACGCAAACTGGCGTTCCATGTTCCAGCAGTTGCCTGGTACAGGGGTCAAACCGGATCAATTCCATTCAAAAACACGTGATTATTTCCGTCGTCTGGCGAAGGATGCCTCACGTTACTCTTCTGCGATTTCCGACCCTGACACCAATGCGAAGCAGGTTAAAGTCCTGCAACTTATCAACGCTTATCGCTTCCGTGGTCACCAGCATGCGAATCTCGATCCGCTGGGACTGTGGCAGCAGGAACGTGTAGCGGATCTTGATCCGGCTTATCACGATCTGACCGAGGCCGATTTCCAGGAAAGCTTTAACGTAGGTTCCTTTGCCATCGGCAAAGACACGATGAAGCTGGGCGATCTGATTGACGCGCTCAAGCAAACCTACTGCGGCTCCATCGGCGCGGAATATATGCACATTACCTCCACCGAAGAGAAACGCTGGATCCAGCAGCGTATCGAATCCGTGGCAGGCCACGCGAATTTCTCAGCAGAAGAGAAAAAACGTTTCCTCAGCGAACTGACCGCAGCGGAAGGCCTTGAGCGCTATCTGGGCGCGAAATTCCCTGGCGCAAAACGCTTCTCACTGGAGGGCGGCGATGCGTTAGTCCCGATGCTGAAAGAGCTGATTCGTCATGCCGGTAAGAGCGGCACGCGCGAAGTGGTGCTGGGCATGGCGCACCGTGGTCGCCTGAACGTGCTGGTTAACGTGCTGGGTAAAAAGCCGCAGGATCTGTTCGACGAATTTGCGGGTAAACATAAAGAGCACCTCGGCACCGGTGACGTGAAGTACCACATGGGCTTCTCGTCAGATATCGAAACCGAGGGCGGTCAGGTTCACCTGGCGCTGGCGTTTAACCCGTCGCACCTGGAAATCGTCAGCCCGGTGGTTATCGGTTCCGTGCGTGCGCGTCTGGATCGTCTGGACGAGCCGAGCAGCAATAAAGTGCTGCCAATCACCATTCACGGTGATGCGGCGGTCACAGGGCAGGGCGTGGTTCAGGAAACCCTGAACATGTCGAAAGCGCGTGGTTATGAAGTGGGCGGTACCGTTCGCATCGTAATCAACAACCAGGTGGGCTTCACCACCTCTAACCCGCTGGATGCGCGTTCCACCCCGTACTGCACCGACATCGGTAAAATGGTTCAGGCGCCAATTTTCCACGTTAACGCGGATGACCCGGAAGCCGTTGCTTTCGTTACCCGTCTGGCGCTGGACTTCCGTAACACCTTCAAGCGCGATGTGTTCATTGACCTCTTCTGCTACCGCCGTCACGGCCACAACGAAGCGGATGAGCCAAGTGCAACCCAGCCGCTGATGTACCAGAAAATCAAAAAACACCCGACGCCGCGTAAAATCTATGCTGACAAGCTGGAAAGCGAAAAAGTGGCGACGCTGGAAGATGCGACCGAAATGGTCAACCTCTACCGCGACGCGCTGGACGCGGGTGAATGCGTGGTCAAAGAGCTGCGCCCAATGAACATGCACTCCTTTACCTGGTCGCCGTATCTCAACCACGAGTGGGACGAGAGCTACCCGAACAAGGTTGAGATGAAGCGTTTGCAGGAGCTGGCGAAACGCATCAGCACCGTGCCGGAAGCGATCGAGATGCAGTCCCGCGTGGCCAAGATCTATGGCGATCGCCAGGCAATGGCGGCGGGTGAGAAGCTGTTCGACTGGGGCGGCGCGGAAACGCTGGCCTATGCGACGCTGGTTGACGAAGGTATTCCGGTTCGTCTGTCCGGTGAAGATGCGGGTCGTGGCACCTTCTTCCACCGTCATGCGGTTGTACACAACCAGTCTAACGGTTCAACGTACACTCCGCTTCAGCACGTGCATAACGGTCAGGGCCAGTTCAAGGTCTGGGACTCCGTGCTGTCAGAAGAAGCGGTTCTGGCCTTCGAATACGGCTACGCCACCGCAGAACCCCGCACCCTGACCATCTGGGAAGCGCAGTTCGGTGACTTCGCCAACGGTGCGCAGGTCGTCATCGACCAGTTCATCTCCTCCGGTGAGCAGAAGTGGGGCCGTATGTGCGGTCTGGTGATGCTGCTGCCGCACGGCTATGAAGGACAAGGTCCGGAGCACTCCTCCGCGCGTCTGGAGCGTTATCTGCAACTCTGCGCCGAGCAGAACATGCAGGTTTGCGTGCCGTCCACCCCGGCTCAGGTTTACCACATGCTGCGTCGTCAGGCGCTGCGCGGTATGCGCCGTCCGCTGGTAGTCATGTCGCCAAAATCCCTGCTGCGCCATCCGCTGGCGGTCTCCAGCCTGGAAGAGCTGGCAAACGGCACCTTCCTGCCGGCCATCGGTGAAATTGACGAGCTGGATCCGCAGGCCGTTAAGCGTGTCGTAATGTGTTCTGGTAAGGTTTATTACGACCTGCTGGAACAGCGCCGTAAGAACGATCAGAAAGATGTCGCCATCGTGCGTATCGAGCAGCTTTATCCGTTCCCGCATCAGGCGATGCAGGAAGTGCTGAAACAGTACGCTCACGTTCATGATTTTGTCTGGTGCCAGGAAGAGCCGCTCAACCAGGGCGCATGGTATTGCAGCCAGCATCATTTCCGTGAAGTGATTCCATTTGGGTCTGCCCTGCGTTATGCAGGTCGCCCGGCCTCCGCCTCTCCGGCGGTAGGGTATATGTCCGTTCACCAGAAGCAGCAACAAGATCTGGTCAATGACGCGCTGAACGTCGATTAATTAAAGGATACATAATGAGTAGCGTAGATATTCTTGTTCCCGACCTGCCTGAGTCCGTAGCAGATGCAACCGTCGCCACCTGGCACAAAAAACCAGGCGACGCGGTAACCCGTGACGAAGTGCTGGTAGAAATCGAAACTGACAAAGTGGTACTGGAAGTACCGGCTTCAGCGGATGGCATTCTGGATGCAGTCCTGGAAGATGAAGGTACAACCGTCACTTCTCGCCAGATCCTGGGTCGCCTGCGTGAAGGCAACAGCGCGGGCAAAGAGTCCAGCGCCAAATCTGAAGAGAAAGCGTCTACCCCGGCCCAGCGCCAGCAGGCGTCTCTGTCCGATCAGACCAACGACGCGCTCAGCCCGGCGATCCGTCGCCTGCTGGCTGAGCACAGCCTCGATCCGGCAGCCATCAAAGGCACCGGCGTGGGTGGCCGTCTGACGCGCGAAGACATCGACAAGCATCTGGCAAAAGCGCCTTCTGAGGCGAAAGCGGAAGCGAAAGCCCCTGCGGCAGCACCAGCGGCACAGCCAGCTCTGGGCGCACGTAGCGAAAAACGCGTGCCGATGACCCGCCTGCGTAAGCGCGTGGCCGCGCGTCTGCTGGAAGCGAAAAATTCCACCGCGATGCTGACCACCTTCAACGAAGTCAACATGAAACCAATCATGGACCTGCGCAAGCAGTACGGTGACGCGTTTGAAAAACGTCACGGTATCCGTCTGGGCTTCATGTCCTTCTACGTGAAAGCGGTAGTTGAAGCGCTGAAACGCTACCCGGAAGTGAACGCGTCTATCGATGGCGATGACGTGGTTTACCACAACTACTTCGACGTCAGCATGGCGGTTTCTACCCCACGCGGCCTGGTCACCCCGGTTCTGCGTGACGTAGACACCCTGGGTATGGCTGACATTGAGAAGAAAATCAAAGAGCTGGCCGTGAAAGGCCGCGACGGCAAGCTGACCGTTGAGGATCTGACCGGCGGTAACTTCACCATTACCAACGGCGGCGTGTTCGGCTCGCTGATGTCTACCCCGATCATCAACCCGCCGCAGAGCGCGATCCTGGGTATGCACGCCATTAAAGATCGTCCAATGGCGGTAGACGGTAAAGTGGAGATCCTGCCGATGATGTACCTGGCGCTCTCTTACGATCACCGCCTGATCGACGGCCGCGAGTCCGTAGGCTTCCTGGTTGCCATTAAAGAGCTGCTGGAAGATCCAACGCGTCTGCTGCTGGACGTCTAGTTTTTGCAGTCTTGCCCGGCGGCGCGTTGCTTGCCGGGCCTACAAAGCACTACCTAACGATTACCTGAAGGATGGATAGAACACATGAACTTACATGAATATCAGGCCAAACAGCTGTTTGCCCGGTATGGCTTACCGGCTCCGGTGGGTTATGCCTGTACTACCCCGCGTGAAGCAGAAGAAGCCGCGTCTAAAATCGGTTCCGGCCCGTGGGTAGTTAAATGTCAGGTTCACGCTGGTGGCCGTGGTAAAGCGGGCGGTGTGAAGGTTGTTAAGAGCAAAGAAGAGATCCGTGCGTTTGCTGAACATTGGCTCGGCAAGCGTCTGGTAACCTACCAGACAGATGCGAACGGCCAGCCGGTTAACCAGATCCTGGTTGAAGCGGCAACCGACATCGCGAAAGAACTGTACCTCGGCGCAGTCGTAGACCGTAGCTCCCGTCGCGTGGTGTTCATGGCGTCTACCGAAGGCGGCGTGGAAATCGAAAAAGTGGCGGAAGAGACCCCGCACCTGATCCACAAAGTGGCTATCGATCCGCTGGCGGGCCCAATGCCTTACCAGGGTCGTGAGCTGGCGTTCAAACTGGGTCTGGAAGGCAAGCTGGTTCAGCAGTTCACCAAGATCTTCATGGGTCTGGCGACCATCTTCCTGGAGCGCGATCTGGCGCTGATCGAGATCAACCCGCTGGTGATCACCACTCAGGGCGACCTGATCTGCCTCGACGGCAAGCTGGGCGCTGACGGCAACGCGCTGTTCCGCCAGTCCGATCTGCGCGAAATGCGCGACCAGTCTCAGGAAGATCCGCGTGAAGCGCAGGCTGCACAGTGGGAACTGAACTATGTGGCGCTGGATGGCAACATCGGCTGCATGGTTAACGGTGCGGGCCTGGCAATGGGCACCATGGACATCGTTAAGCTGCACGGCGGTGAGCCAGCGAACTTCCTCGACGTGGGCGGTGGCGCAACTAAAGAGCGCGTAACCGAAGCGTTCAAAATCATTCTCTCTGACAGCAACGTGAAAGCGGTTCTGGTGAACATCTTCGGCGGTATCGTACGTTGCGACCTGATCGCCGACGGTATCATCGGCGCGGTAGAAGAAGTGGGCGTTAACGTTCCGGTTGTTGTACGTCTGGAAGGGAACAACGCTGAACTCGGCGCGAAAAAACTGGCTGACAGCGGCCTGAATATTATTGCAGCGAAAAGTCTGACGGATGCAGCTCAGCAGGTTGTTGCCGCAGTGGAGGGGAAATAATGTCCGTTTTAATTAATAAAGATACCAAGGTTATCTGCCAGGGCTTCACCGGTAGCCAGGGGACTTTCCACTCCGAACAGGCGATTGCCTACGGTACGCAGATGGTTGGCGGCGTAACGCCAGGTAAAGGCGGCACCACGCATCTGGGCCTGCCGGTGTTCAACACCGTGCGTGAAGCGGTAGAAGCGACGGGCGCAACCGCGACCGTGATCTACGTACCGGCGCCGTTCTGCAAAGACTCTATTCTGGAAGCGATCGACGCAGGCATTAAGCTGATCATCACCATCACCGAAGGTATCCCGACGCTGGATATGCTGACCGTGAAGGTGAAGCTGGACGAAGCGGGCGTGCGCATGATCGGTCCGAACTGCCCAGGCGTTATCACCCCGGGCGAATGCAAAATCGGCATCATGCCGGGCCACATTCACAAGCCGGGTAAAGTGGGCATCGTTTCCCGCTCCGGTACCCTGACCTATGAAGCGGTTAAGCAGACCACCGACTACGGTTTCGGTCAGTCCACCTGCGTGGGCATCGGCGGTGATCCGATCCCGGGCTCTAACTTCATCGACATCCTGAAGCTGTTCCAGGAAGATCCACAGACCGAAGCGATCGTGATGATCGGTGAGATCGGTGGTAGCGCGGAAGAAGAAGCGGCTGCTTACATCAAAGATCATGTGACCAAACCAGTGGTGGGTTACATCGCGGGTGTGACCGCGCCGAAAGGCAAACGTATGGGTCACGCGGGCGCGATTATCGCTGGCGGTAAAGGTACGGCTGATGAGAAATTCGCAGCACTGGAAGCCGCAGGCGTGAAAACCGTTCGCAGCCTGGCGGATATCGGTGAAGCACTGAAATCCATCATTAAGTAAGTCCTCTCTGCTCCCCGAATGGGGCGCGTTGAAGTATAAAAAAATGTCCGTTTCGACATGGTTGGCCGCTGTAAAGCGGCCTTTTTTATTGTCTGCGTTTAGCCACCAGAGTGAATTTATAGTCGTCGGTGTTAAACACGTTGCGACTGTATTCAAATACCCGGCCGTCTTTCAGAAAGCCGCGGGAGACTTTTTCCAGAATCGGTTTTGCCGGATCGAGCGCCAGGGCGGCAATCGCCTCGTCCGATGGCATGACTGGCACCAGCTCCTGCTCGCTGCGATCGATAACCATCTTTTTGATCTGCTCAATGTAATGGTATTTCGACTGTTCCATCACTTCCCAGGTGAGGTCGGGGAACATCGCCAGCGGCATCCATGTCTCTTCCAGATTCACCGGCTTTTCCCTGATGAAGCGTACGCGCTTGACGTGCCAGACCTTATCATCCGGATTGAGCGCCAGTTTTGCCGCGAGCCGCTCATCGGCTTTCACCACTTCGAAGACGCTGACGTCGCTGTGCGTATCGACGTTGCGATCCGCCAGCTTTTCGTAAAAGCCGGTGAGCTGATAAATATCGTAATTCACCCGCTCCTCTTTTACATACGAGCCGCTGCCCTGAATACTTTCGATGATCTGCTCGTCGGCGAGCAGCTTCAAAGCCTGCCGCACGGTGACCCGGCTGACGCTAAACGCCTCCTGAAGGCTGGATTCCGTCGGCAGCGCATCGCCAGGTTTTAACTCACCGGCATTAATTTTCTCGCGGAACGCATCGGCGATCTGCCGGTACATCGGTTTATTGCCCATTGTGTCGCGCCTTTTTAATACCTTTTCAGGGAATTATGCCTTCAGCGGTAAATTTGTAAATAATACAAATAAGATACAAATATCGATGTTAGTGAAAATGATCACATAAATGAATTATCTGGTCTGCCACAATCCTCCCCAGACAATAACTTTGGATAGGTGAGGATCTTTATGAACCTGACGACTCTGACCGACCCCCGTGCTGTCTGCGTGCAGGCGCAGTTTACCAGCCGTGATGAGGCAATCCGTCAGCTTGCGACGCGGCTGGTGGCGTTGGGCAAAATAGCCGACGCCGATACGTTTCTGGCAGACGTCTTCCATCGGGAATCGCTTGGCCCGACGGCGCTGGGCGAGGGGCTGGCCGTACCCCATGGTAAATCAGCGGCGGTAAAGGAAGCGGCTTTTGCCGTGGCCACACTGCGCGAGACGCTGGCCTGGGAAGGCGTGGACGGGCCGGAGGAGGTCGAGCTGATTTTTCTGCTCGCCATTCCTCCCGCTCAAGCGGGGTCAACGCATATTCAGGTCCTGACGGAACTGACATCTCGCCTGGCGGATGACGAGCTCAGGGCGCGCGTGATGACGGCGACCAGCGCGGAAGCGGTGCTTGCGGCGCTGGAGACGGCGCCTGACGCACAAGAAACCGCCGTTGCGGAGAATGCCCCGACGATCGTCTGCGTGACCGCCTGTCCGGCCGGGATCGCCCATACCTACATGGCAGCGTAGTATCTCGAAAAAGCGGGACGTAAGCTCGGCGTCAATGTGGTGGTCGAAAAGCAGGGGGCAAATGGTATTGAGGGGCGCATCACCGCGCAGCAGTTGCAGGAGGCAAAAGCGTGTATCTTCGCGGCGGAAGTGGCGATCAAAGAGCGTGAGCGTTTTCAGGGGATCCCCGCCATTTCCGTGCCTGTCGCGGAACCCTTGCGCCATGCGGAAGCGCTCATTGAGCGTGCGCTGGCGCTACAGCCTGTATCCGATGCGCGTCCTGCGCACGTCGACTCGGACGCGAAAAAGTGCGTTAAAACCGAACTCAAGCAGGCGCTGCTCAGCGGTATCTCTTTTGCGGTGCCGCTGATTGTCGCTGGCGGCACGGTGCTGGCCGTGTCGGTACTGCTGGCGCAAATCCTGGGCTTGCAGCATCTGTTCGATCAGGAAAACTCGTGGCTGTGGATGTACCGCAAACTGGGCGGCGGGATGCTCGGTATTCTGATGGTGCCTGTTCTGGCGGCCTATACCGCTTACTCGCTGGCGGATAAACCTGCACTTACGCCCGGCTTTGCGGCGGGTCTTGCCGCCAATATGATCGGCTCTGGTTTTCTCGGGGCCATCGTCGGCGGGCTGATTGCGGGCTACCTGATGCGCTGGGTGAAAAACCACATCCGGCTGAGTAGCCGCTACAACGGCTTTCTGACCTTTTATCTCTATCCGGTGATTGGTGTGCTGGGCGCAGGCAGCCTGATACTGTTTGTGATCGGCGAACCGGTGGCCTGGATCAATAACGCCCTGACCGCCTGGCTTAACGGTCTGTCCGGCGCGAACGCGCTGCTGCTGGGGGCGATCCTGGGCTTTATGTGCTCGTTCGATCTGGGCGGTCCGGTCAACAAAGCCTCTTACGCGTTCTGTCTGGGAGCGATGGCCAATGGCGTATACGGGCCTTATGCGATTTTTGCCTCCGTCAAAATGGTATCGGCCTTTACCGTGACGGCATCAACGATGCTGGCTCCGAACCTGTTCAAACAGTTCGAAATTGAAACCGGCAAGTCCACATGGCTGCTGGGGCTGGCGGGCATCACCGAAGGGGCAATTCCGATGGCTATCGAAGATCCGCTGCGGGTCATCGGCTCATTTGTTCTGGGGTCAATGGCGACCGGAGCGATTGTCGGGGCGATGGGGATTGGGCTATCCACCCCAGGCGCGGGCATTTTCTCGCTCTTCTTACTGCATGATGCCGGGATGGGCGGCGTGATGGCCGCTGTTGGCTGGTTTGGCGCCGCGCTGATTGGCGCCGCAATCTCTACGCTCATTTTACTGCTCTGGCGACGCCAGGCCGTGAAGAGCGGCACCTACGTGACTGAAGACATACCATCGTAAACACGCACTGACAGGAAACGAAGATGAAAGCTGTATCTCGCGTTCATATCACGCCACATATGCACTGGGACCGGGAGTGGTACTTCACCACCGAAGCGTCACGTATTCTTCTGGTCAATAATATGGAAGAGATCCTCACCCGTCTTGAGCAGGACGCAGAGTATAAATACTACGTTCTCGACGGCCAGACGGCGGTGCTGGAAGATTATTTTGCCGTAAAACCGGAAAACAGGCCACGCGTGAAGGCGCTGGTGGCGGCCGGGAAGCTGATTATCGGGCCGTGGTATACCCAGACGGACACCACCCTTGTCTCCGGCGAGTCGATTGTCCGAAATCTGATGTACGGCATTCGCGACTGTCTGGCCTTTGGCGAGCCGATGAAAATTGGCTATCTGCCGGACTCCTTCGGCATGTCCTCCCAGCTGCCGCACATTTACAACGGTTTTGGCATCACGCGCACCATGTTCTGGCGCGGGTGTTCCGAGCGGCACGGTACCGATAAAACCGAATTTCTCTGGCAAAGTCAGGACGGTAGCGAAGTGACGGCACAGGTGCTACCGCTGGGCTACGCGATTGGTAAGTACTTACCGGAGGATGAGGCCGGGCTGCGCAAACGGCTCGACACGTACTTCGAGGTGCTGGAAAAAGCCTCCGTGACGAAAGAAATTTTACTGCCTAACGGCCATGATCAGATGCCGCTCCAGCAGAACATCTTTGCGGTGATGGATAAGCTGCGCGAAATCTATCCGCAGCGTCAGTTTGTGATGAGCCGCTTCGAGGAGGTGTTTGACCACATTGACGCGCACCGCGATGAACTGGCGACGCTGAAAGGGGAGTTTATTGACGGTAAATATATGCGGGTGCACCGGACGATAGGCTCCATGCGGATGGACATTAAAATCGCCCACGCCCGGATAGAGAATAAAATCGTCAACGTCCTTGAGCCGCTGGCCACGCTTGCCTGGACGCTGGGCTTTGAGTATCACCACGGCTTGCTGGAAAAAATGTGGAAAGAGATCCTCAAGAATCACGCCCACGACAGTATCGGCTGCTGCTGTAGTGACAAAGTGCATCGTGAGGTGATGTCACGCTTCGAGCTGGCGGAAGACATGGCCGATAACCTGACATGCTTCTATATGCGCAAGATTGTCGACAACATGCCGCAGAGCGAGGAAGACAAACTGGTGATGTTTAACCTCACGCCCTGGCCGCGTGAGGAAGTGATTAACACCACGATACGTCTGCGTGCCAGCCAGTTCCGCCTGCTGGACGATAGGGGGAATGAAATCCCTTACTGCCTGCGCAGCGCGCGTGAAATCGACCCCGGCTTGATTGACCGGCAAATTGTACATTACGGCAACTACGATCCCTTTATGGAGTTTGATATCCAGCTCAATCAGATCCTGCCATCAATGGGCTACCGCACGCTCTATATCGAGCCGCACGTGGCTGGCAAGCTGCTGGCGGCAGAAAAATCGTCGGAGGCGTTACTGGAAAATGCTTTCTGGGAAATAACGTTAAACGACGACGGCACCCTGCGTCTGCTCGATAAAGCGTCCGGGCTTATCTATGACCGCGTGCTGGAAATAGAAGAGAGCTCGGATGATGGCGATGAGTACGACTACTCGCCTTCACGGGAAGAGTGGAGACTCACTTCCGCACAGGGCGAGCATGAGGTTGAGGTGATCCACGAGGCCTGGCAGAGCAGGGCGGTGATCCGCCATCGCATGGCGGTGCCGGCGGATCTCGCCGAACGTTCTGCGCGTCAGCAGACGGGAACGCTTGAGGCAGAGCTCACGGTCACGCTCAGCCATAACAGCCGACGTATCGACGTTGAGGCGCGTCTCGGAAATCACGCGGATGACCACCGTGTGCGGGTGCTGATCCCGACGCCATTTACCACAGACACGGTGTTAGCCGATACCCAGTTCGGTTCGCTGACGCGACCTGTACAGGATGAAGCGATGGCGAACTGGCAGGAGGAGGGCTGGAAGGAAGCGCCGCTGCCGGTGTGGAATCTGCTCAACTACGCGGTGCTCCAGGAACGGCGTAACGGGATGGCGCTGTTTACCGAAGGATTGCGCGAATTTGAAGTGACTGGCGAGCGTCAAAAAACGTTTGCCCTGACGTTGCTGCGCGGCGTGGGTGTGCTTGGGAAGGAAGATTTACTGCTGCGCCCCGGCAGACCGTCCGGGATCAAAATGCCGGTGCCTGATTCGCAGATGCGGGGCCAGTTAACCTGTCGCTTTAGCCTGTTCAGTTTTAATGGTACGCCCGTCAGTGCTGGCGTTGCGCAGCAGGCGAAGTCGTGGTTAACGCCAGTGCACTGTTATAACAAAATCCCGTGGGATGCGATGAAGCTTAACCGCGCCTCTTTCACCACTCCCTGTAGCTATAGCCTGCTAACGCTGGCGCCTAACGGATGCGTACTCAGTGCGCTGAAAAAAGCGGAGGATCGTGACGAGATGATTCTTCGTCTGTATAACCCTTCGGAGACCCGCTCCTGTGACGTGGCTTTGTCTGTGAACCGTGAGGTCCAGGCCTGTTGCGAAACGGACATGAATGAGTTGTGCAAAGCGCAAGGGGAGGAGGGTTCAGCCATTACGGGACCGTTCCGGCCAGGCCAGTCACGCACCTTCAGCATAAAAATTGAAAGGTAATCCTCAAAACAAAATAAAGGCCGCATTCCTGCGGCCTTTATTTCATCGAATAGTCACGAAACGGTGTTAATTTTAAGATTATTAAAGGTGAATGAAATGTAATCGTTTCGGCGGGTAGCAAAGCGAAAGAAAAATACTGTGAAGCTGATAACATTATATGTTTATCTTCCGGCAAAAAGCGTTTTTTCTCGTGCGTTAATAAAAATCACAACTGTTTATATTATCTTCTGGCTTTTATAACCAATAACGCCTTTAAATATACATATTATTAACAAGGTTTTTACTATCCGTACCACAAAGAAACATCATTAACAGCTCTGGCTGTTTTTGATTTAAATCAATGTTTAATCCTTGGAAAAAGGCTCCAAAAGGCGTTAAATTGTTCCCGATCAAAATGGCCGAAAAGTGGTAATTTTGCTATAAATTGATCGCCGTCGAAAAACGTAAATCTGTTCGAATAAAAACCTGTTTATTGTAAGGGTTTTGCAGCGTATTATATTTACGGGATCAATTTGGTTTTTTCTTAACGTATTTGTAACCTTTCATCATTGCTTTTTCCTCATGTAGAGAATAAGCAACGAAGAAGGGAAGCAGATTACTTTGTATTGGGGCATGCGTGTGGATCCTTATCTAACGGGGTTCACTCTCGGAGTCTTCATGCGATGAGCAAGGAGTCATAATGTTAGACGTAGTCGAACTGTCGCGCTTACAGTTTGCCTTGACCGCGATGTACCACTTCCTGTTTGTGCCGCTGACGCTCGGTATGGCGTTCCTGCTGGCCATCATGGAAACGGTTTACGTCCTCTCCGGCAAACAGATTTATAAAGATATGACCAAGTTCTGGGGCAAGTTGTTTGGTATCAACTTTGCGCTGGGCGTGGCAACCGGTCTGACCATGGAGTTCCAGTTCGGGACAAACTGGTCTTACTATTCCCACTATGTGGGGGATATTTTCGGTGCGCCGCTGGCCATTGAAGGTCTGATGGCCTTCTTCCTCGAATCCACCTTTGTAGGTCTGTTCTTCTTCGGTTGGGACCGTCTGGGTAAAGTCCAGCATATGGCGGTAACCTGGCTGGTGGCATTAGGCTCCAACTTGTCCGCACTGTGGATCCTGGTGGCGAACGGCTGGATGCAAAACCCAATCGCATCTGATTTCAACTTCGAAACCATGCGTATGGAGATGGTCAGCTTCGCTGAGCTAGTCCTGAACCCGGTTGCTCAGGTTAAATTCGTTCACACCGTGGCGTCTGGCTATGTGTGCGGCGCGATGTTCGTGCTGGGCATCAGCTCCTACTATATGCTGCGCGGCCGCGACTTCGCCTTTGCCAAGCGTTCTTTTGCTATCGCAGCAAGCTTCGGTATGGCCGCGATTCTGTCCGTTATTGTTCTGGGTGATGAATCCGGTTACGAAATGGGCGACGTGCAGAAAACCAAACTCGCCGCAATTGAAGCTGAATGGGAAACCCAGCCGGCACCGGCAGCGTTTACCCTGTTCGGCGTGCCTGACCAGGAAGCGCAGGAAAACCGCTTCGCCATTCAAATTCCTTACGCTCTGGGTATTATCGCCACGCGCTCAGTCGACAAACAGGTGACTGGCCTGAAAGATCTGATGGTGCAGCATGAAGAGCGTATCCGTAACGGGATGAAAGCCTACTCGCTGCTGGAACAGCTGCGCGCCGGCTCTACCGACCAGGCCGTTCGCGATCAATTTAACGACGTGAAGAAAGACCTCGGTTACGGTCTGCTGCTGAAACGCTATACCCCGAACGTCTCCGACGCGACGGAAGCGCAGATTCAGATGGCAACCAAAGACTCTATTCCACGCGTTGCGCCGCTGTACTTCGCGTTCCGCATCATGGTGGGTTGCGGCATTATCATGCTGCTGATCATCGCGGCCTCGTTCTGGTCAGTCATTCGTAACCGTATCGGTGAGAAAAAATGGCTGCTGCGCACCGCGCTGTACGGTATCCCACTGCCATGGATTGCTATCGAGTCCGGCTGGTTTGTTGCGGAATATGGCCGTCAGCCGTGGGCGATCGGTGAGGTGCTGCCAACAGCGGTAGCAAACTCCTCCCTGACCGCAGGCGACCTGATCTTCTCCATGCTGCTCATTTGCGGTCTGTACACCCTGTTCCTGGTGGCTGAACTGTTCCTGATGTTCAAGTTCGCGCGCCTTGGCCCAAGCAGCCTGAAAACCGGTCGCTACCACTACGAGCAGTCTGTTGCGACTACTCAGCCGGCACGCTAAGACAGGAGTCATCAAATGATCGATTATGAAGTATTGCGTTTTATCTGGTGGCTGCTGATCGGTGTTCTGCTGATTGGTTTTGCGGTCACCGATGGTTTCGACATGGGCGTGGGCATGCTCACCCGTTTCCTCGGTCGTAATGACACCGAGCGTCGAATCATGATCAACTCCATCGCCCCGCACTGGGACGGTAACCAGGTGTGGCTGATCACCGCAGGCGGCGCGCTGTTCGCTGCCTGGCCGATGGTCTACGCGGCTGCGTTCTCCGGCTTCTATGTGGCGATGATTCTGGTGCTGGCTTCTTTATTCTTCCGTCCGGTGGGTTTCGACTACCGTTCCAAGATTGAAGACACCCGCTGGCGTAACATGTGGGACTGGGGCATCTTCATCGGTAGCTTCGTTCCACCGCTGGTCATTGGTGTAGCGTTCGGTAACCTGTTGCAGGGCGTACCGTTCCACGTCGACGAATATATGCGTCTGTTCTATACCGGTAACTTCTTCCAGCTGCTGAATCCGTTTGGTCTGCTGGCGGGCGTGGTGAGCGTGGCGATGATCATCACCCAGGGGGCAACCTATCTCCAGATGCGTACCGTAGGTGAACTGCATCTGCGTTCCCGCGCTACCGCTCAGGTGGCGGCGCTGGTGACGCTGGTCTGCTTCGCGCTGGCAGGCGTGTGGGTGGTGTATGGTATTGATGGATACGTGGTGACGTCTGCTATCAACCATGCTGCGCCGTCTAACCCGCTGACCAAAGAGGTGGCGCGTCAGGCCGGTGCATGGCTGGTGAACTTCAACAATACCCCTGTGCTGTGGGCTATCCCGGCTCTGGGTGTGCTGCTGCCGCTGCTGACCGTGCTGACGTCTCGTCTGGAGAAAGGCGCTCTGGCGTTCGTATTCTCTTCCCTGACGCTGGCGTGCATCATCCTGACGGCCGGTATTGCGATGTTCCCGTTCGTGATGCCATCCAGCACCATGATGAATGCCAGTCTGACCATGTGGGATGCAACGTCCAGCCATATGACGCTGAACTTAATGACCTATGTTGCTTGCGTGTTCGTTCCGATTGTTCTGGCTTACACCATCTGGTGTTACTGGAAAATGTTCGGTCGTATCACTAAAGAACATATCGAAAGCAACACCCACTCTATGTACTAAGTAAGGAGCTGAATATGTGGTATTTCGCATGGATTTTAGGGACGCTTCTTGCCTGTGCGTTTGGTGTCATCACTGCCCTGGCGCTTGAGCATGTAGAAGCGACCAAAGCAGGTGAAGAAAAGCACTAATGAATATTATCGCAACGTTATATGCGGTAATGGATAAGCGCCCCTTGAGGGCGCTTTCCCTCATTATGGCATTACTGCTGGCAGGCTGTATCTTCTGGGACCCGTCGCGCTTCGCGGCGAAAACCAGCGAGCTTGAAATCTGGCACGGCTTCCTGATTATGTGGGCGGTGTGCGCAGGCGTGATTCACGGTGTCGGCTTTCGTCCGAAAGCGCTTCACTGGCAGGGCATCTTCTGCCCACTGATTGCCGATCTGGTTCTCCTCGCCGGTTTGATTTTCTTCTTCTTCTGAATAAGAAATGTCCGTTAACGTTATGGGCTTACCCTGGCCCATAAAAATTTACTCTCCGTTTACTTTCCCCCATTCCAAACCATCATTCCCGCGCGTATAGTAGCGAAGTTTGAAAGCTCCAACTTTTCTTGTATTACCGGGATGTAAAGTGAATACAACGCTGTTTCGATGGCCGGTACGTGTCTATTACGAAGATACTGATGCCGGTGGTGTGGTCTACCACGCCAGCTACGTTGCTTTTTATGAACGGGCACGCACAGAGATGCTGCGCCATCATCACTTTAGTCAACAGGTGCTGTTGGCTGAGCGAGTTGCCTTCGTGGTACGCAAGATGACGCTTGAGTATTTTGCGCCTGCCAGACTCGACGATATGCTCGAAGTTCAAACAGAAATTACATCAATGCGCGGAACTTCACTGGTTTTCACGCAGCGGATAGTCAATGCAGAGAATACGGTACTGAACTCAGCTGAAGTCCTGATTGTCTGTGTTGATCCAACCATAATGAAGCCTCGTGCGCTTCCTAAGTCTATTGTCGCGGAGTTTAAGCAGTGACTGACATGAATATCCTTGATTTGTTCCTGAAGGCAAGCCTTCTGGTTAAACTTATCATGTTGATTTTGATTGGTTTTTCAATCGCATCCTGGGCCATCATCATCCAGAGAACGCGTATCCTCAATGCCGCTGGCCGCGAAGCCGAAGCGTTTGAAGATAAGTTCTGGTCGGGTATTGAGCTTTCTCGTCTGTACCAGGAAAGCCAGGGACGCCGTGATAACCTTTCAGGCTCCGAACAAATTTTCTACAGCGGTTTCAAAGAGTTCGCTCGCTTACATCGCGCTAACAGCCATGCGCCGGAAGCCGTGGTAGAAGGAGCGTCGCGTGCGATGCGCATCTCCATGAACCGCGAACTGGAAAATCTTGAAACGCATATTCCTTTCCTCGGAACCGTTGGCTCCATCAGCCCGTATATCGGCCTGTTTGGTACGGTGTGGGGGATCATGCACGCCTTTATCGCCCTTGGGGCGGTGAAACAGGCAACGTTGCAGATGGTTGCGCCGGGTATCGCAGAAGCACTGATCGCGACCGCAATCGGTCTGTTCGCCGCAATTCCGGCGGTAATGGCGTACAACCGTCTGAACCAGCGCGTGAACAAACTGGAACTGAACTACGACAACTTTATGGAAGAGTTCACCGCGATTCTGCATCGTCAGGCGTTTACCAGCACCGAGAGCAACAAGGGGTAAACCATGGCCAGATCGCGTGGACGAGGTCGTCGCGAGCTCAAGTCCGAAATCAATATCGTTCCGTTACTGGACGTGCTGCTGGTGCTGCTGCTGATCTTTATGGCGACAGCGCCCATCATCACCCAGAGCGTGGAAGTTGATCTGCCGGATGCGACAGAATCACAGGCGGTAAGCACCAATGACGATCCTCCGGTCATCATTGAGGTTTCCGGCGTAGGGCAGTACAGCGTGGTGGTAGAGAAAGATCGTATGGATCAGCTTCCGCCAGAGCAGGTTATTGCTGAAGCGCAACGACGCCTGGAGTCAAATCCGAAGACGGTCTTCTTAATCGGTGGTGCGAAAGACGTACCATATGATGAAATTATCAAAGCGCTGAACTTGCTACATAGCGCGGGCGTTAAGTCAGTTGGCTTAATGACTCAGCCTATTTGATCATCTGCGTAGTTTTTGGGAACCGATAGTGTCAAAGGCAACCGAACAGAACGACAAGCTTAAGCGAGCGATAATCGTCTCCGCAGTGCTGCACGTAATTCTTTTTGCAGCGCTGATCTGGAGTTCGTTCGATGAGCACCTTGATGCATCAGGCGGCAGTGGAGGCTCGTCCATCGACGCCGTCATGGTGGATCCCGGTGCGGTAGTGCAGAACTATAATCGCCAGCAACAGCAGCAGGCGAGCGCAAAACGCGCGGAAGAACAGCGTGAAAAACAGGCGCAACAGCAGGCGGAAGAGCTGCGTGAAAAGCAGGCCGCCGAGCAGGAACGTCTGAAGCAGCTTGAGAAAGAGCGTTTGCAGGCGCAGGAAGCCGCAAAAGAGCAGGCGGAGCAGCAGAAACAGGCTGAAGCCGCAGCGAAGAAAGCTCAGGAACAGCAGAAGCAGGCGGAAGAGGCGGCAGCCAAAGCCGCAGCAGACGCGAAGGCGCAGGCAGATGCTCAGGCTAAGTTAGCCGCAGAAGCGGCGAAGAAAGCGGCGGCTGATGCGCAGAAGAAAGCGGAAGCCGAAGCGGCGAAGAAAGCCGCTGCTGATGCGAAGAAGAAAGCAGAAGCTGAAGCGGCGAAAAAAGCGGCGGCTGACGCACAGAAGAAAGCCGAAGCGGAAGCCGCCAAAAAAGCTGCGCAGGAAGCAGAGAAGAAAGCGGCTGCCGATGCTGCGAAAAAAGCGGCCGCCGCCGAGAAAGCTGCGGCAGAAAAAGCCGCCGCTGCGGAAAAAGCCGCTGCTGATAAAAAAGCGGCAGCTGAGAAAGCCGCTGCTGATAAGAAAGCGGCTGCCGAAAAAGCCGCGGCTAAAAAGGCCGCTGCTGCGGAAAAAGCCGCTGCCGCAGGGGTTGACGATCTGCTGGGCGACCTGAGCTCCGGTAAGAATGCACCGAAAACGGGCGGTGGGGCGAAAGGAAGTAACGCAGCACCGGCAGGAAGTGGTAACACTAAGAACAACGGTGCTTCTGGCGCTGAGATCAACGACTATAAGAATCAGATTGCTGCGGCTATTGCCAGCAGACTTAACGATAAATCGCTCTATACCGGGAAAACGTGCCGACTGCATATTAAACTGGCTACGGATGGTATGGTGCTGAGCGTTGAGTCAGAAGGGGGAGATGAAGCGTTATGCCAGGCTGCACTTGTGGCAGTGAACCAGGCAAAATTGCCAAAACCTCCGTCACAGGCTGTCTATGAAGTGTTCAAAGACGCTTCGCTGAACTTTAAGCCATAAGCAGAGCTGCGGTTATCGGGTTCTGATAGTTTTGTGTATTTGAGTTTGTTAACCTTCTGCTAAATTATCCAGGACTTATTGTTCGGATAAGGGAGATATGATGAAGCAGGCATTACGATTAGCTTTTGGTTTTTTAGTACTGTTGACGTCAGCAGTGCATGCCACAGTAAGCATCGACATTACCGACTGGAACGACTCAGCGCGTCCAATCGGTGTCGTTCCGTTCCAGTGGGCAGGCCCGGGCGCTGCGCCTGAAGATATTGGCGGCATTGTTGCAGCTGACCTGCGTAACAGCGGTAAATTTAACCCCTTAGATCGTTCTCGTCTGCCGCAGCAGCCGGGTACCGCTCAGGAAGTTCAACCTGCTGCATGGTCTGCACTGGGTATTGATGCCGTGGTTGTCGGACAGGTTACTCCTGCGCCAGACGGCGGCTATAACGTCGCTTATCAGCTGGTGGATACTGGCGGTGCGCCGGGTACCGTTCTGGCTCAAAACACGTATAAGGTGAACAAGCAGTGGCTGCGTTACGCAGGCCACACGGCGAGTGACGAAGTGTTTGAGAAGCTGACCGGTATTAAAGGTGCGTTCCGTACCCGTATCGCGTACGTAGTACAGACCAACGGCGGCCAGTTCCCTTATGAGCTGCGCGTCTCTGACTACGATGGCTACAACCAGTTCACCGTACACCGTTCACCACAGCCGCTGATGTCTCCGGCATGGTCTCCGGACGGCTCTAAGCTGGCGTACGTGACCTTCGAAAGCGGCCGTTCCGCGCTGGTCATCCAGACGCTCTCTAACGGTGCTGTGCGTCAGGTTGCGTCATTCCCGCGTCACAACGGTGCGCCTGCGTTCTCTCCGGACGGTACCAAACTGGCGTTTGCCCTGTCTAAAACCGGTAGCCTGAACCTGTACGTGATGGATATTGGTTCTGGTCAGATCCGTCAGGTCACGGATGGTCGTAGCAACAACACTGAGCCAACCTGGTTCCCGGACAGCCAGAATCTGGCCTTTACGTCTGACCAGGCAGGTCGTCCACAAGTTTATAAAGTGAATATCAACGGCGGAGCAGCGCAGCGTATTACCTGGGAAGGTTCTCAGAACCAGGATGCTGACGTCAGTGCCGATGGTAAAACAATGGTAATGGTCAGTACTGCGGGTGGTCAGCAGCACATTGCCAAACAAGATCTGGTAACGGGGGGCGTACAAGTACTGTCGTCAACGTTCCTGGATGAAACGCCAAGTCTGGCACCTAACGGCACCATGGTAATCTACAGCTCTTCTCAGGGGATGGGATCCGTGCTGAATCTGGTTTCTACAGATGGGCGTTTCAAAGCGCGTCTTCCGGCAACTGATGGACAGGTAAAATCACCTGCCTGGTCGCCGTATCTGTAATAATAATTAATTGATTACTAAAGGAATCTTAGAAATGCAACTGAACAAAGTGCTGAAGGGGCTGATGATCGCTCTGCCTGTTATGGCAATCGCAGCGTGTTCTTCTAACAAGAACGCAAGCAATGACCAGAGCGGCGAAGGCATGATGGGTGCCGGCACCGGTATGGACGCTAACGGCAATGGCAATATGTCTTCTGAAGAGCAAGCGCGTCTTCAGATGCAGCAGTTACAGCAGAACAACATCGTTTACTTCGATCTGGATAAATACGACATCCGTTCTGACTTCGCTGCAATGCTGGATGCGCACGCAAACTTCCTGCGTAGCAACCCGTCTTACAAAGTCACCGTAGAAGGTCATGCGGACGAACGTGGTACTCCGGAGTACAACATCTCCCTGGGTGAACGTCGTGCAAACGCTGTGAAAATGTACCTCCAGGGTAAAGGCGTTTCTGCTGACCAGATCTCCATCGTTTCTTACGGTAAAGAAAAACCAGCAGTACTGGGTCACGACGAAGCGGCTTACTCCAAAAACCGTCGTGCCGTACTCGTTTACTAAGAGAATTGCATGAGCAGTAACTTCAGACATCATCTGATGAGTCTGTCGTTACTGGTTGGAATAGCGGCCCCCTGGGCCGCTTTTGCTCAGGCACCAATCAGTAGTGTCGGCTCAGGCTCGGTAGAAGACCGGGTCACTCAACTCGAGCGTATTTCTAACGCTCACAGCCAGCTTTTAACTCAACTCCAGCAGCAGCTTTCCGATAACCAGAATGATATTGATTCCCTTCGTGGCCAGATCCAGGAGAGTCAGTATCAGCTTAATCAGGTTGTGGAGCGCCAGAAGCAAATTTTGTTGCAGATGGATAGCCTGAACAGCGGCGGAGCAGCAGCACAGCCAGCAGCAGGCGATCAAAGCGGTGCGGCGACGCCTGCACCTGCGGCAGATGCCTCCGCGTCGTCTGGTGCGCCTGTACAGAGCGGTGACGCGAATACGGACTACAACGCGGCCATTGCCCTGGTGCAGGACAAATCGCGCCAGGACGATGCTATCGTTGCGTTTCAGAACTTCGTTAAGAAGTACCCTGATTCCACTTACCAGCCAAATGCGAACTACTGGCTGGGTCAGTTGAATTACAACAAGGGTAAAAAGGATGATGCGGCGTTTTATTTTGCCTCTGTGGTGAAAAATTACCCGAAATCACCGAAAGCGCCTGATGCGATGTATAAAGTCGGCGTGATCATGCAGGACAAAGGCGACACTGCAAAAGCCAAAGCGGTTTATCAGCAGGTGGTTGCGAAATTCCCGGGTACAGACGGCGCCAAACAAGCGCAAAAACGTTTGAGTTCGATGGGTTGATTATCGCATGACCAGAAATCGCGTCATTTCTGGTCGTGCAGCATGATTCCTAAGCAGTTAAGTGATCTTCATCGAAATTTTTGTTGCGCAGAATTCTTAAATCAGTAATATATGCCGCCGTTGCCACGGGATATCAAACAACGTGAAAGCAGCGCAAAAGTGGGTCGTTAGCTCAGTTGGTAGAGCAGTTGACTTTTAATCAATTGGTCGCAGGTT